>CABFVJ010000008.1_pt1 | contig 186186 bp, 182 predicted proteins | sample 7065501 | NCBI WGS metagenome assembly CABFVJ01 (sample SAMEA5704812, study PRJEB33009) | decomposition metagenome | isolation source: culture collections or soil | reverse complement strand
CCAAGCTGTGCGCCTGGGCCCCGACCCGGCTGGCGGCGATCGAGGGCATGGGCCGGGCCCTGGAGGACTTCCACATCGAAGGCCCGGCCCACAACATCCCGTTCCTGGCCGCGGTGATGGACCAGGAGCGGTTCCGCTCGGGGGCCATCTCGACCAACTACATCAAGGACGAGTTCGAGGGCGGCTTCAAAGGCCTGGAGCCCACGCCCGGGCAGGTCGACCTGATGACCGCCGTCGGCGCGGCCCTGCAGCGGGTCTACGCCGCCCGGGCCCGCTCGACCCAGGCGGGGCTGAGCAATCCCGTCCGCACCGAGTGGGTGGTCGCCGTCGGCCACGCCAAGCGGCGGGTCGGGCTGTCGGGCCAGGGCCAGCATCTGTCGGTCGAACTGTTCGACGAGGGCCGGACCCTGGCGCTGGAGACCCTGGACTGGCGTCCGGGCAAGCCGGTGTTCCTGGGCAGGCTGGACGGCAAGGCCTTCACCGTCCAGGTGACGCCGGCCGCCGAGGGCTTCGTGATCCGCCACCGGGCCGCCAAGGCCAAGGTGCTGGTCCTGACCCCGCGCTCGGCCGAGCTGCACGACAAGCTGCCCGAGAAACAGGCCGCCGACACCTCCAAGCTGGTGCTCTCGCCCATGCCCGGCCTGGTGGTCAGCATGGACGTCGCCGCCGGCCAGACCGTCCGCGAGGGTGAGATCGTCTGCGTGCTCGAGGCCATGAAGATGCAGAACATCATCCGCGCCGAGCGCGACGGCCTGGTCAAGACCGTAAACGCCAAGGCCGGCGACCCCGTGGCCGCCGACCAGGTCCTGGTCGAGTTCGGGTGAAGCGACCCTTTCGCCGGAAGGCGGCGCGGCCTAGGTTCGGAGCGTGACTCGCTGGGGCTGGCTGAATGAACGATCGCGCGGAATGGTGGGACCTGTTCCTGTCGGCCTCGGGCCGGCTGGCGCGCGGTCCGTTCCTGATCGCCTCGGCGGCGCTGCTGGGGTTCGCGGCGCTGTATGAGGCGGTGGCCGGGATCACCATCCACCTGTTGACCGGCTGGCTGGTCTATCCGCCGTTGCTGTTCTTCGCCACCTGCGTGCTGTCCAAGCGGCTGCACGACCGGGGGCGGTCGGGGTGGTGGGCGGCGCTGATCCTGCTGGCTCTGGTGGCGGTCTGGCCGACGCCGATGCATGTCCTGGACTTCCTGTTCGCCGGGATCGTGGTCTGGGCGATCGTCGAGCTGGGCGTGATGCCCGGCGAGCAGGGCGCCAATCGGTATGGACCCAATCCGTTGAAGCCGGTTTCGGCGGTCTGAACCCCTCGCGTCCTTCGGGGCTCGCCCGAGGCTCGCACCTCAGGATGAGGAATTCAGCAACATACGCGCAGCGGGCCTCGAGGACGCAGGCGGCTAGACGGGCGGCGCCTCGCTCTCCACCGGCCCGAACACGCGCTGGAAGGCGGTTCGCAGCGCCGCGTCCGCCTCGTCCATCGTCACCGGCAGGCCCAGGTCGACCAGGCTGGTGACGCCGTGCTCGGTCTGGCCGCAGGGCACGATGCCCGAGAAGTGCTCCAGGTCGGGCTCGACGTTCAGGCTGATCCCGTGGAAGCTGACCCACTTGCGCAGCTTGACGCCGATGGCGGCGATCTTGTCCTCGCGCGCCCAGCCGGGCCCCTTGCGCTCGACCCAGACCCCGACGCGGCCCTCGCGCATTTCGCCGGTAACATTGAAGGCGGCCAGGGCCTCGATGATCCAGGTCTCCAGCCCCGCCACGAAGGTCCGGACGTCGCGGCCGCGCCGGGTCAGGTCCAGCATCACATAGGCCACCCGCTGGCCGGGGCCATGATAGGTGAACTGGCCGCCGCGGCCGCTCTCGAACACCGGGAAACGGTCGGGGGCGATCAGGTCGGCGGGCTTGGACGACACCCCGGCCGTGTAAAGCGGCGGATGCTCCAGAAGCCAGACCAGCTCGCCCGCCGTCCCCTCGGCGATGGCGGCCGCCCGGGCCTCCATGGCGGCAACGGCTGCCGGGTAGGGCACGTACCCGGTCGAAACCGCCCACCCCACGGGGCCGCCGTCGGGCGCTCCCCGCAGCGGAAGTTCCTTATTTTCAAGGTTTAACGGGCGATCAAGCATACGGCCTTAGTCTTGCATCGGATGTCGCGCGGCCGAGCGTGGTCGCGTGTGAAATCCAGGGACTTACTTCGTGAGCCAGGTCAACGCCGTCAATGTCGAGATCTCCGTTCTTCTGGGGCGCTCGATCCTGCCGATGCAGCAGCTGCTGCGCATGGGCCGCGGCGCGGTGATCCCGCTGGACGCCAAGACCAATGACGAGGTCTGGATCCTGGCCAACAACCACCCCATCGCCCGGGGCGAAATCCAGATCAGCGACGACCGCATCGCCATCCAGGTGACCCGCGCCGCCGACGTCTACGACTACATGGCCGGCGGATCCTAGTCCGAACGCCTTGCGGATTCTCGCAATCGGCAAACTCCGCTCTTTCCAAATCAAACCCAGTTTGCTACCTGCCGCGCCTCACCACGAGCGGTCGTGGCGGAATTGGTAGACGCGCAGCGTTGAGGTCGCTGTGGGGCAACCCGTGGAAGTTCGAGTCTTCTCGACCGCACCAGGTGGGACAACGGCTTAGGGCGCGCCTGGCGAAATCGGTTTCCGACTCGCCAGGGGCGCTCTAACCCTTTTCCAGGGAGGGCTTGGCCCTTCGCAGCTTCAGGTCACGCGCAGGACGCACGTCTTAGAATTCAGGAGGTCCCCATGTCCCGGGAAACAGCCGACCTGACAGACGATCCGCGCCACAACCTGCTCATTCCGGAACCCGAGCTGCCCGAGGATCTTGAAGACCTCGCGCTCGGCGACGACTACGCCCTCAATCCCGAATATGTCGAGATGGTCATCGACGCGGCCGACCGCGGCGACACCGAGCGGCTGCGCGAACTGGTCCACGCCCTGGAGCCCGCCGACGTCGCCGACCTGATGGGCTTCCTGTCGGCCGCCTATCGCGAAGAGGTGATTCCGGTCCTTGATCCGGCCCTGCTGGGCGAGATCATCGCCGAGCTGGACGACAACCTGCGCGAGGAGGTCCTGGAGGCCACGCCGTCCGCGACTCTGGCCAAGGCGCTGGAGGAACTGGATTCCGACGACGCCGCCGACGTCATCGACGATCTGGACGAGGGCAAGCGCGCCCAGGTCCTGGCGGCCATGGACGAGGGCGACCGCGCGGCGATCGAGACCAGCCTGTCCTACGAGGACGAGACCGCCGGCCGCCTGATGCAGCGCGAGTTCCTGGCCGCGCCTCAGTTCTGGACCGTGGGCCAGACCATCGACCATGTCCGCGAGTCCGGCGATCACCTGCCGGAGCTGTTCTTCGACGTCTATGTAGTCGACCCGGCGTTCACGCCCGTCGGCGCCTTGCCGATCAGCCAGCTCCTGACCAACAAGCGCGAGACGCCGCTGGCCGAGATCATGGAGCCGGTGACCGAGATCACCGTCGACATGGACCAGGAAGAGGTCGCCTACATCTTCGACAAGTACCACCTGATCAGCGCCCCGGTCGTCGAGACCGGCGGCCGCCTGGTGGGCCAGATCACCGTCGACGACATCGTCGGCGTCATCCGCGAAGAGGCCGAGGAAGACATCCTGGCCCTGGCCGGGGTGAGCGACGCCGGCCGCGACGCCAATGTCGTGGACATCGTGCGCGCCCGCCTGCCGTGGCTGCTGCTCAACCTGGTCACCGCCACCATCGCCGTCAGCGGGGTCGCCGTGTTCCAGGGCGAGATCGCCCAGCTGGTGGCCCTGGCCATCCTGATGCCGATCGTCTCGTCCCTGGGCGGCAACGCCGGCACCCAGACCCTGGCCGTGGCCGTGCGCGCCCTGGCCAGCAAGGAGCTGACCACGGCCAACGCCCGTCGGATCATTCTGCGCGAGCTGTCGGTGGGCATCGTCAACGGCTGCACCCTGGCCTTGGTCATGGGCGGGGCGACCTATCTGTTCTTCGGTCCGGCCGATCACCACGGCAAGCTGGCGATCATCGTCGGCCTGGCCCTGATCACCAACATCTTCACCGCCGCGGTCGGCGGCATCCTGGCGCCGCTGGCCTTGGCCAAGATGGGACGCGACCCGGCGGTGTCATCGTCGATCTTCGTGACCTTCCTGACGGACTTCACGGGGTTCTTCGCGGTGCTGCTGATCGCGGCGTTGTTGTTGCACTAGGGCTCAAGGCACCTTCATTTCGGACTTCGGATCGCGCTGGATACGCCTGCGAGGATGGACTTCCGCGCCGCGCCGCGCTCCAAGGTCGGTCCCGGATCTTCGCCCTGCGCGTTCGTCCGGGATGACAATTCACGTAAACGCACCGGATGCGCTGGAACGGCGCGCATCTTGCGCGGCGCCCCTGGAACTTATCCGCGTCTGTCTCAAATTGGGTCATTCTTGGCGATGAAACCGCGCTATCAGGTCTCCCGCGCCGCCGTCGATCTCATCAAGAGGTTCGAAGGGTACCGGATGAAAGCCGCGCAGCTGCCCGATGGGCGCTGGACGCTGGGCTATGGCCACACCTTGACCGCGCGGGCCGGGGCCTCTGTCTCGGAACAGGACGCTGAAGCTCTGTTGCTCTACGACCTGATCAGCGTGGCCCACGCGGTCAACGAGAACGTCTACGCCCCGCTGAACCAGAACCAGTTCGACGCCCTGGTCTGCTTCGCCTTCAATATCGGGATCGAGAACTTCGTGCGTTCGGCCGTGCTGCGCCGCCTGAACGAGGGCGCGTCGCTGCAGGCCGCCTGCGCCATGGAAATGTGGCGCAAGGCCGATTTCGAGGGCGAGCGGATCGTCGTCGACGCCCTGGTCCGTCGCCGGTCGGCCGAGAAGACCCTGTTCCTGACGCCGCCGGACGGCCACTGGGCGGCCGCCCCGAGCCCAGTGCTGCGCCCCAAGATCGATCACGACGCCGCCAATCTGGTGCCCAGCCAAACGCCCGCCGCCATCACCACGTCCCTGCAGGGAGACAAGGCCGTCGCCCTGCGTGAGGACGGCTCCCCCGGCCTGATCGGCGCGGCGCCCAGCGCCAGCGAGCAGGCCGCCGCGGCGGTCGGAGCGCGCCTGGAAGCGATCCTGTCGGATGAGCGGACCTCTCCCGAGGGGGCGGTCCCCATGCCGATCCTGGCGACGCCGGCCCCGGCCCCAGCCCCGGCTCAAGACCTGGTCCTGCCCGAGCAGCCGCTGATCCCGGCCGCCGCCGCGCCGTCGCCCTTCGTCTACGCGACCCCGGCTCCGCCGGCCGCCTTCGACCCCTTCACCGCGCCGTTCCATCTGACCCCGGACGAGCCGGTCGCCGAGCCGATTCCCGACTCGCCGTCGCCCGCCGCGGAAACGGCCAGCGCGGAAACGCCCGCGGTCGAGCCGAACCTCTTCCAGACGGAAGAGCCGGCTCCCGCCGGCTCGCTTTTCAATCTGGACGGCTTCTCGACCAGCGGCGCGGCCGAGCCGGAACCGCAGGAGGTCGCCTTCGCCGGAGCCCGGCCGCACGCGTTCGGCGGGATCAGTCTGCTGGTCAGCCTGGGTCTGCTGGGCCTGGCCCTGTTCGGGGGCGGCATTCTGTGGAACCTCAGCGTCGGGGCTGGCCAAGTCCTGTCGCCGATCAAGATGTTCGGCTGGGGCGCCAGCGTGATCGGCATGATCTGCTTCGTCACCTCGGTCTATCTGCTGATGCGTCGGCTGGGCGGCCCCGAGCCTCGGAAACAGAGCTAGGCTCTCGTCAACGGCCAAGCGGCTTTCCGCGGCCGCTTGGAAAGGTCTTCTCCCCTGGATCTGGATCATCGAGGCATGAACGGCCGCGGGCCTGCTTGATCCCCGGGCGTTTGTGCTATGCAAGGGGTCATGACCAACCAAACCGCACCCTCGATGGACTTCGCGCTGGGCGAGACGGCCGACGCGATCCGTGACACCACCGCCCGCTTCGCGGCCGACCGCATCGCGCCGATCGCCGCCGAAATCGACGCGACCAACGCTTTCCCGCGTGAGCTGTGGGTTCCGATGGGCGATTTGGGCCTGCACGGCATCACCGTCGAGGAAGAGTTCGGCGGGCTGGGCCTGGGCTATCTCGAGCACGTGATCGCCATGGAGGAGGTGAGCCGCGCCTCCGCTTCCGTGGGCCTCAGCTACGGCGCCCACTCCAACCTCTGCGTCAACCAGATCCGCCGCTGGGCCACGCCCGAACAGAAGCAGCGCTACCTGCCCAAGCTGATCAGCGGCGAGCATGTCGGCTCGTTGGCCATGAGCGAGGCGGGGGCCGGCTCGGACGTGGTCTCGATGAAGCTCAAGGCCGAGCATGTCGGCGACCGCTACGTGCTGAACGGCACGAAGTTCTGGATCACCAACGCCCCGCACGCCGACACCCTGGTGGTCTACGCCAAGACCGACGAACGGCGGATCACCGCCTTCCTGGTCGAGAAGGGCATGAAGGGCTTATCGGTGTCCAAGAAGCTCGACAAGTTCGGCATGCGCGGCAGCGACACGGCCGAACTGGTGTTCGAGGACTGCGAGGTTCCGGAAGAGAACGTCATGGGGCCCGTCGGCGGCGGCGTCGGGGTGCTGATGAGCGGCCTGGACTACGAGCGCGCCGTGCTTTCGGCCGGCCCCCTGGGCATCATGCAGGCCTGTCTCGATGTGGTCCTGCCCTATGTCCGCGAGCGCAAGCAGTTCGGCCAGGCGATCGGCTCGTTCCAGCTGATGCAGGGCAAGGTCGCCGACATGTACGTGGCCCTGAACTCGGCGCGCGCCTATGTCTACGCCGTGGCTCGCGCTTGCGACGCGGGCAAGACCACCCGGTTCGACGCGGCCGGGGCGATCCTGATGGCCTCGGAGAACGCGGTGCGGGTGTCCCTGGAAGCCATCCAGGCCCTGGGCGGGGCGGGCTACACCAAGGAGTGGCCGGTCGAGCGCCTGATGCGTGACGCCAAGCTTTACGACATCGGCGCCGGGACGAACGAAATCCGAAGGTTCCTGATCGGTCGAGAGCTGGTGGGGGGATAATCGTCCCCAATCCCCCCCTCTGGGGGAGGTGGCCCATAGGGCCGGAGGGGGTTCGCAGCCGCATGCCCCCTCAGTCGCTTCGCGACAGCTCCCCCAGAGGGGGAGCATCAAAATGTAAGGGCCGCCCCGATTACTCGGGGCGGCCCTCCATCGTCGTAGCCGCATCGCGGCGTGACTTGAACCTTAGGCGTTCAACGCCTTCAGTTGGAAACCTCGTTCTTCAGGCTCCAGGTCACTCGCGACCTCGGTTGGAGACAATGAGACACTGGTCACCTCCTTTCAGTTGTTGAACAACACAAGAGGAATATGGGCGCCGATCAGCGGTTCTGCAAAGGGCAAAGTCGCGATCGAATGTCGCAGGGATGATCTGCGCTCAGGAAGGCAAAGTGAGGGGAAGGGTTCCCGGGTCGCGCAAAGGGGGGAGATGCGCGACCCGGGGCCGCATCGTCGGATCAGGCTAGAGGGCCCGCGCGATCACGACGATGAGGGTCCAAAGACCGATATTGAGTCCCAGCATGCCCAGGCGATGCACGTTCACGGCCTGAGACTTGGCGGTGATGGCGATGGCGGTGGCGGCGCGGGTCACTTCGATTTCCATTTCATGGCGCGTCGGATCAGCGCCTTGATCCAAAGATAGGCATTGTCGCCTTTCACACCTATGCGACAAAAGCGACGCACCGGCCCGAACAGGCGGACCGATTGCCGCAGTCTAGACGGGGAGCGCATGCCGGCCTGGGACCCCGACCTCTATCAGCGCTACAAGGCCTATCGCGACCGTCCGGCTCTGGACCTGATGCTGCAGATCCCGCGCGATCTGGAGCCGCGCGAGATCTGGGACCTGGGATGCGGGACCGGCGAGCACGCGGCCCTGCTGGCGGCCCGCCATCCTGACGCCCGCGTGCACGGCCTGGACTCCAGTCCTGAAATGCTGGCCCGAGGCAGGGCGACAGGCGCCGACATCGATTGGGTGCTCGGGGACATCGCCGCCTTCGCCCCCGAGATCCCGCCCGACCTGATCTTCACCAACGCCGCGCTGCAGTGGGTGGACGGCCACGAGACGCTGTTTCCGCGCTTGATGGGCCTGCTCGCCCCGGGCGGCGTGCTGGCCTGCCAGATCCCGGTGGTGGCCGACGACGGCTGGCGGCGCAGCCTGCGCGAGACGGCCCTGGACGGTCCGTGGGCCTCGCGGCTGGCCGACGTCGAGCGCGTCCGCTCCAGCGTCGATCCGCGCCCCTATCACGACTGGCTGTCGCCGATGGCCGAGGACCTGGACGTCTGGGTCACGACCTATGTCCACGCCCTGGGCGGCGAGGATCCGATCGTCGACTGGACTTCGGGAACAAGCCTGCGGCCGTATCTGGAAGCCCTGACCGATCCGACGGAGCAGGCGGCCTTCCTGGCGGCCTGGCGCGCGCGCCTGGCGATCGACTATCCGCGCCGCGAGGACGGGGTGACGCTGTTTCCGTTCCCCCGCCTGTTCGTGGTCGCGCGGCGGTACTGAGGGAGCCTCCTAAGGGCTCTAGCGGCCCTTGACGCTGACCTCGGCCAAGTCCGCCAGACTGAGCCGGCGGCGCAGTTCGGTGACCGGCTTGCCCAGGCTGTCCAGGGCCAGGCCGGCGGCGGCGCGGCCGGCGGCGACGGCCGGCTCGAAGGCCTTCCAGTCGCGGATGTCGATTTCGTTGAGCTTCGGCGTGATCAGCACGTCCGAGGCCTCGCGGCTGGCGGTCAGGTCGCGACCGGTCGAGACCGTGGCGGCTCGCATCAGCAGGGCGACGATCGGCGGGCCCTTGCGCCACTCGCCCGACCAGAACCAGGTCCAGAGCGAGGCCGGGCGGTCGACGTCCTCGGCGGTGATGCTGCGGCCCTGGGTGACGTCCACCCCGACGATCGGGCCCAGTTGGAAGGCGCGCATGACGTCGGCTGGGAAGTTCTTCATCACCGCCCCGTCGACCAGCACCGAATTGCCGTCGGCCACCGGCGGCAGCACGCCGGGCAGGGAGATCGAGGCCCGCAGGGCGTCCTTCAGCACCCCCTGGCGATGGAGGTGGTAGGCGCCCGAGGTCAGGTTCGACGACACGCAGAAGAACGGCAGCCACAGGTCGGCGATCTCGATGTCGTCGAAATGCTCGGCCAGCCGCGCCTTGACCTTCAGCCCCTGGGTCATGGCCACCAGCGGAAAGGCGATGTCGTCCAACGGGCTGGTCTCGACGAAGGCCTTGCGGATCCGGGTCTCCATCTCGCCGTCGTCCCAGCCCATGGCCAGGCCGGCGGCGACCACCGCGCCCATCGAGGCGCCGCCGACGAAGTCGATCGGCACGCCGCGCTGTCGCAGCGCCTGGATCGCGCCGACATGGGCGTAGGCCCGCGCGCCGCCGCCCGACAGCACCAGCCCCACCGACTGGCCGGTCAGAACCCGCGCCATCCGCTCGACATCGGCCATGCCGTTCTCGCGCAGATGGAACAGCCGCGCGGCCTGGGTGGCGTCGAGCCATTCGGCCGAGCCCTTGGGATGGGTGACGCTGGCCGGCTGCAACAGGATCAGGTCGACCAGCCGCTGGTCCTGCAGCGGACCCGAGGCGTAGGAGGGGATCACGGCCGGCGGCTTGCGGTCGCCCTGGCCGACCCGGAACAGCCGATCCACCTGGCGGCCGACCGCATGCTTCCAGGCGGTCTGCTCGGCCTCGGCGACATAGAGCACGAAGTCGTGCCGGCGCTCGACGCCGCTGAACCACTCGGTCGGCGCCAGCAGCGACTCCGCGCCCTCCACCGTAACCGAATAGCCCAGGGCGGAGATGGCGTGGGCGATCCGCTCGACGACCGGGCGGATCAGCTTGCCGGGCTCGACCGCGATGAAGCCATAGACCGACGGATCGCCGATCGACGCGTGGGCGCCGGCGTTGCGCGCTCGGCGGATCATCAGTCGCGACAGCTCGATCATCACCTCCGGCTCGCGCTCGACGGCCTCGAAGAAGGCGGCGCGGGGCAGGGCCAGGATTTCCGAATCGCGCAAGGCGACCAGGTCGGCCGAGTGCGGAGTGCCGGCGATCATCGCCATTTCCCCGGCCGGTTCGCCGGGCCGGATCACCCCCAGGAACTGCGGCTCCTGGCCCTCTTCGCGCCGAAAAGCCCCCAGTCGGCCGGTGCGCAGGAAGTAGAGATAGTCCGCCGCCTCGCCGGGCGCGTAGAGTGTGGCGCCGCCTGGAAGCGAGAACCAGGCGGCGTCGCCTTCGCGGTGTTCTTGCGCGAAGAGCCGGGCGAGGGCCGTATCGGCCATGAAGTCGGGCAGGGTGACCACGGGTGAGACGCTAACTTGAACCGCGGACCTTGACTATCAAAGGTCAAAAACTGCGGCTTTCGGTGGGAAACGGAAAAGGCTATGCCTCGATAATGCCGAAGATGAACACGGGTATCGACAAGAACGGCGAGACCTTCGCCAAAAACGCCGCGCACAACCGCGCGCTCGTCGAGACCCTGCGCGAAAGGGTCGCGCAGGCCGCGCTCGGCGGCCCCGAGAGCGCCCGGGCACGACACACGGCGCGCGGCAAGCTGCTGCCCCGTCAGCGCGTCGAGCGTCTGCTGGACCCGGGCTCGCCCTTCCTGGAAATCGGCCAGTTGGCCGCCTGCGACCTCTATAACGGCGAGGCGCCCGGCGCCGGCGTGATCACGGGCGTCGGCCGCGTGTCGGGCCGCGAGGTGATGATCGTCGCCAATGACGCCACCGTGAAGGGCGGCGCCTATTTTCCGATGACGGTGAAGAAGCACCTGCGCGCCCAGGAGATCGCGGCCCAGAACCGCCTGCCATGCGTCTATCTGGTCGACAGCGGCGGCGCGAACCTGCCGCACCAGGCCGAGGTGTTTCCCGACCGCGACCACTTCGGCCGCATCTTCTTCAACCAGGCCCGGATGAGCGCCCAGGGCATCGCCCAGATCGCCTGCGTGATGGGCTCGTGCACGGCCGGCGGGGCCTATGTGCCGGCCATGAGCGACGAGACGGTGATCGTCCGCGACCAGGGCACAATCTTCCTGGCCGGTCCGCCGCTGGTGAAGGCCGCCACCGGCGAGGTGATCAGCGCCGAGGAGCTGGGCGGCGCCGACACTCACGGCCGCCGCTCGGGCGTGGTCGACCACGTGGCCAACGACGACGAGCACGCGCTGGAGATCGTCCGCTCGATCGTCGCCAACCTCAACACCACCAAGCGCGTCGAGACCGAGATCCACGACGCCAAGCCGCCGATCCACGATCCGGCGGAGCTGTACGGCATCGTGCCGACCGACGTGCGCGCGCCCTACGATGTCCGCGAGGTGATCGCCCGCATCGTCGACGCCAGCGCGTTCGACGAGTTCAAGGCGCTGTACGGCACGACCCTGGTCTGCGGTTTCGCCCGCATCTGGGGACAGCCGGTGGCCATCCTGGCCAATAATGGCGTGCTGTTCAGCGAGAGCGCCGTGAAGGGCGCGCATTTCATCGAGCTGGCCTGCAAGCGCAAGATCCCGCTGGTGTTCCTGCAGAACATCTCGGGCTTCATGGTCGGCGGCAAGTACGAGGCCGGCGGCATCGCCAAGGACGGCGCCAAGCTGGTCACGGCGGTCGCCTCGGCCGAGGTGCCCAAGTTCACCGTGCTGATCGGCGGGTCCTTCGGGGCTGGCAACTACGGCATGTGCGGCCGGGCCTACAGCCCGCGGTTCCTGTTCACCTGGCCCAACAGCCGCATCAGCGTGATGGGCGGCGAGCAGGCGGCCAGCGTGCTGTCGACCATCAAGCGCGACGGCATGGAAGCCAAGGGCGAGGCCTGGGCCACCGAGGACGAGGAGGCCTTCAAGGCCCCGATCCGCGCGCGTTACGAGGCCGAGGGCGACCCCTACCACGCCACCGCGCGCCTGTGGGACGACGGGATCATCGACCCGGTCCAGACCCGCGACGTGCTGGGCCTGGCGATCTCGGCCTCGCTGAACGCCCCGATCCCGGAGACGACGTTTGGCGTGTTTCGGATGTAGGCGAGGAGAGCCCGTGATCCTGATCCCTCTCCTGGCCGCTCTGCTGGCCGCCACGCCGGCGCAGTCGTCGAAGCCGGCGACCGCCGTGGTGCAGATGCCCGTCGACGACCCGGTCCTGCCCACGGGGGCGCTGGCGGCGGTCGGGTCCGCGGAGGAGGGGACGTTCTATGTCGAGCCTGTGAGCTTCGGGCGGTCCGACATTCCAGACACCATCCGGATCACCACCGTGATCGTGCGCCAGAACCCGGCCGAACCCCTACTGGTCGCCCTGACCTGGGTGAACTGCGCCAAGGGCGTCTACCAGATCTCCAGCGGCCGGACCTACGACGCCGCCGGCAAGCAAGTCCGGCGGACGTCGTTCGTGCGCGACAAGCCCTATGCCGAAGGCTCCGGCCCGGCGCGGTTCGCCGCGGCCTATTGCTCGACCAAGGGGCCGGGCCTGGGCGACGCGGCCGCCGTCGCGGACTATCGCGCCGCTTTGGCTGTTCACTAGAGTTGGAGGCCGCCCCATGACCAACCCCATCGCCGATCCCATCGTCGAGGTTCCCGACACCGACGCCATGACGCCGCTAGTCCATCTGGACTCCACGCCGGGCGGCGCGGTCACCGTCTGGATCAACCGTCCAGCCAGGAAGAACGCCTTCGACGCGGCGACCATCGCGGCGCTGCACCAGGCGTTCGAGACGCTGCACGGCGCCGAGGGCGTGCGGGTCGTCTTCCTGCGCGGGGTGGGCGGGGCGTTCAGCGCCGGCGCAGACCTGGAGTGGATGAAGGCCGCCGCCGGCTGGAGCGAGTACGACAACCGCGACGACGCCCTGGGCCTGGCGCACATGCTCAAGGCGCTGCACGACATTCCGGCCCTGACGGTCGCGCTGGTCGAGGGGCCGGCGTTCGGCGGCGGGGCGGGCCTCGTCGCCGCTTGCGACCATGCGCTGGCCACGGCCGACGCCCGGTTCGCCTTCTCCGAGGTCAGGCTGGGCCTGACCCCCGCCACCATCAGCCCCTATGTGATCGCCGCCCTCGGTCCGCGCACCGCCAAGCTGTTGTTCGCCACGGGCCGAGTATTCGACGCCGACCAGGCCTGGAGTTATGGCCTGGTCGACGAGGTGTTCGACGACGCGGCGGGCCTGGTTGCCGCCCAGGACGCGCTGGTCGAGGAGGTCGCCGCCTGCGCGCCCGGCGCGATCGGCGACGCCAAGGCCCTGGTCAACGACTTCCTCGGTCAGAAATTAGACCGCGGCCTGCTCGACGAAACGGCGAAACGTATCGCGCGTCGCCGTGTGTCGGACGAGGGACAAGAAGGCGTGCGCGCGTTCCTCGAACGCCGTAAACCCAGCTGGACTATCTAGAGTCGAGCGGGGGGATCGCATGACGGGCGAAATGGAAGCAGCGGCGGCGGACTCGCTCAGCGGGTTGTTCAGGCGACGCCGGAAGCATGCCTTCGACGGCGTAGGGAAGCTCTGCGCCAACTGCGGAACGACGCTCGAAGGCCCATACTGCCACGCCTGCGGCCAGAACGCCGACACCCATCACCGCTCGATCGGCCACCTGATCTGGGAAGCGATCGAGGGGATGTTCCACCTCGACGGCCGCCTGGCCCTGACCCTGCCGGCCCTGTTCCTGAAGCCGGGCGGCTTGGCCAAGGACTATATGGAAGGCCGAATCGTGCGGCACGTGCCGCCGTTCCGCACCTTCCTGGTCGCCCTGCTGCTGTTCATCTTCGCGGCCGAGCACGCGATCCATTCCGTCCAGCACCACGCCGAGGAAGAGGCGCACAAGCGCGCCGAGCTCTTGGCCACGCCGCAAGGGCGGGCCGCCGAGGGCGTCCGCCTTCGCGCCGAAGCCGCCAAGGACCGCGACGCCAGCCTGAAGGAAGCGGCCCAGGATCGAGACGCCGTCTTGGCCGAAGCCGCCGTGGACCGCGACGCGGAGCTGAAGGATCCCGACGAAGATCGCGCCAAGGTCCTGGACCGCTACCAGAAGGCCGCGGCCGAGGCCGCCGACGACTACCAGAAAGCCGTCGCCAAGACCCAGGCCGACTACGCCCAGACGATCGCCCAGGCCGACCTGCTGGCGGCCGGAAAGCTGCCCGAGGGCATGGGCCAGACACCGGAGGAGAAGCGCAAGGCCGAGGCGGAGCAGATTCGCGGCCTGTCGTTCAACGGCGACGGCGACGTTCCGTCGATCACGATCCACGACGACGGCAAGGTGGAGACGGGAGCGACGCCTCTGCCGCCGGAAGCCCAAGCCGCGATCAAGGACGCCAGGTCCAAGGGGCACGATCCGTCCAAGGCCATCCGCTGGAACGGCGGCTGGCTGAAGGAGAGCATCGCCAAGGCTCGCGAGAACCCCGAATTCTACCAACTGGTGCTGTTCACCTGGGGTCACCGCATGGCGGTGCTGCTGCTGCCGATCGTCGGCCTGGCCCTGGCGGTGGTCTATCGCAACAAGCCCAAGTTCTTCATCTACGACCACCTGATGGTGGCGATGAACCTGCTGTCGTTCGCCTTCCTCACCAACGCCTTGGGCCTGGTCCTGCCCGACATGCTCAAGCCTTGGTGGTTCGGGCTGCTGGTGTTCTGGACGCCCGTGAACCTGTTCCAGACCCTGCGGGGGGCCTACGGCTCCAGCATCCTGGGGGCGACGCTCAAGACGCTGATCGTCTGGTCGGCCACCGTGTTTTCGTTCTCGCTCCTGCTCGCCGGCCTGGCGCTTCTGGCCCTGGCGCAGATCTAGGATTTTCCGTTGCTCTCTTCCGTCCTCATCGCCAATCGCGGCGAAATCGCCCGTCGGATCATCCGCACCGCCCGCGAGTTGGGCGTGCGGACGATCGCGGTCTATTCCGAGGCGGACGCCGACGCGCCGTTCGTGATGGAGGCCGACGTCGCCATCCTGATCGGCCCGGCCCCGGCGCGCGAAAGCTACCTGGTCCCCGAGAAGATCCTGGCGGCCGCCCGCCAGACCGGCGCGGAGGCGATCCACCCGGGCTACGGCTTCCTCTCCGAGAACGCCGACTTCGCCCAGGCGGTGATCGACGCCGGCCTGGTCTGGATCGGCCCGCCGCCGTCGGCCATCCGCGCCATGGGCCTGAAGGACGCGGCCAAGAAGCTCATGATCGAAGCCGGCGTGCCCACCACCCCCGGCTATCTGGGCGACGACCAGTCGCTCGAGCGCCTGGCGGCCGAGGCGGCCAAGATCGGCTTCCCGGTGCTGATCAAGGCCGTGGCCGGCGGCGGCGGCAAGGGCATGCGCAAGGTCGACAAGGCGGAGGACTTCGCCGCCCTCCTGGCCTCGTGCCAGCGCGAAGCCAGCGCCAGCTTCGGCGACGACCGGGTGCTGCTGGAGAAGTACGTCACCCGCCCGCGCCATATCGAGGTGCAGGTGTTCGGCGACACCCACGGCAAGGTCGTCCACCTGTTCGAGCGCGACTGCTCGCTGCAGCGCCGCCACCAGAAGGTCATCGAGGAGGCTCCGGCCCCCGGCATGGACGAGGCCACCCGCGCCGCCGTCTGCGGAGCGGCGGTTAAGGCGGCCCAGGCGGTGGGCTATGTCGGGGCCGGCACGGTGGAGTTCATCGCCGACGCCAGCGAAGGCCTGCGCGCCGACCGCATCTGGTTCATGGAGATGAACACCCGGCTGCAGGTCGAGCACCCGGTCACCGAGATGGTCACCGGCCAGGACCTGGTCGAGTGGCAACTGCTGGTGGCCTCGGGCGAGCCCCTGCCGCTGGCCCAGGACGAGATCACCCTGGACGGCTGGGCCATGGAGGCCCGGCTCTACGCCGAGAACCCGGCGACCGGCTTCCTGCCCTCGACCGGTCCGCTGACCCACTTCCGCCTGCCCGAGGGCGACGTGCGGGTCGACAGCGCGGTGGAGGAGGGCGGCGAGGTCACCCCGTTCTACGATCCGATGATCGCCAAGCTGATCGCCCATGGCGTCGACCGCGAGGACGCCGCCGCGCGCCTGGCCGAGGCCTGCCGCCTGGTCGAGGTCTGGCCCGTCAAGACCAACGCCGCCTTCCTGGCGCGGTGCGCCGACCATCCCGACTTCATCGCGGGGGGGATCGACACCGGCTTCATCGAGGCGCGGCTGGAGGAACTGACCGAGCGTGCGTTCTCCGACGCCCCGACCCTGGCCGCGATCGGCCAGCACCTGGAGGCGTTCATGGAGGCCGACCAGCCCAGGGCCGACGTCTGGGCCAGCGCGCCTTCACGTCTGTTGGGCTTCCGGATGAACGCCCCGCGGGCGGCGATGAACCTGCCGCTGTCGGTGGACGGCCAGTCCACGCCGTTGCGCGTGGCCCTGGCCGGCGGAAGCGGCGACGACTGGTCGTGGGACATCACGGTCGAGGACGGCCGGCCACTGGACGATGTCGACGTCCTGCCCGCGGCGTTCGGCGGCGACCCGCTCTATGTGTTCGAGGGCGGCGACGTCCGCGAGTTCGACTTCTCCTATCAGGGGGGCGGGGCGCACGCGGCGGCCTCGGACGGGGCGATCCTGTCGCCGATGCCGGGCAAGATCGTCTCGGTGGCCGTCGAAGCCGGCCAGAGCGTCGTCAAGGGCCAGACCCTGCTGACCCTCGAGGCCATGAAGATGGAGCACGCCCTGGCCGCGCCGTTCGACGGCGTGGTGGCCGAGCTGTCGGCGACGGCGGGCGGCCAGGTCAGCGAGGGCGTGGTGCTGGCGAAGCTGGAGCCGGTCGCCTAAGTAGCCGCCATGCCCTTGCACATCATCAAGCTCGTCGTCGGTTGCGACAACATCGAGGAACTGGTCGCCTGGCACGCCGAAGCCGAGCGTCCGTGGATCATGCACACCCGCATGACCCCCAAACGCGTCGACGAGGTGCTGGCCGGCGGCTCGCTCTATCGGGTGATGAAGGGCCAGATCGTCTGTCGCCAGACCATCCTGAAGATCGACACGGTCGGCGAGGGCCAGGCGTCGCGCTGCGAGGTGACGGTCGATCCGAACCTGGTCCGCGTCGTTCCGACCCCGCGCCGCCCGTTCCAGGGCTGGCGGTATCTGAAGCACGAGGATGTCCCGGCGGACCTCAGCGAAGGCGAGGCCGCCGACATGCCGCTGGAGTTGGCGCGGCAGCTGCGTGAGCTGGGGGCCTGGTAGGCCCGCTCTAGATCAATCCGTCTTCCCGGCGAAGGCCGGGATCCAGATTCATTCAGAGAAGCGCGTGGGTTTCACCTGGGCCCCGGCCTTCGCCGGGGAGCCGGATGACAAAGGCTCTTGGGTCTTTGAACCGCGCTAGCCCACCGCCATGTTGTCGATCAGCCGGGTCTTGCCCAGCCAGGCCGCGACCAGGATCCGGCCCTGCGCGTCGCCGATCGGGCCCGGACCCAGGCGCGACAGGTCTCCGGCCTCGCGGATGTCGACATAGTCCACCTGGCGGAAGCCGGCGGCGGTCAGGGCGGCCTTGGCGGCGGCCTCGGCTTCGTCGATCCGGCCGCCTTCGGCCACGGCCTTGGCCGCGGCTCTCATGGCCTTGGGCAGCGCCACGGCGGCGGCGCGTTCTTCGGCGTTGAGATAGGCGTTGCGCGAGGAGAGGGCCAAGCCGTCCTCGGCGCGGGCGGTGGGCGCACCGACGATCTCGACGGGGATATCCAGGTCCTTGACCACCCGCTTGATGACCTGGAGCTGCTGGTAGTCCTTCTCGCCGAAGATCGCGACGTCGGCCTGGGACTGGATCAGCAGCTTGGTCACCACCGTGGCCACCCCGCCGAAGAACTGCGGACGAGCCGCGCCCTCCAGGGGTTCGGAGACGCCGGTCAGGTTGATCGTGGTGGAAAAGCCGGGGGCGTACATCTCGTCGACGTTCGGCGCGAACATCAGGTCGCAGCCGACGCCGGCCAGCAGTTCGGCGTCGCGAGCCTCGCCGCGCGGATAGGAGTCGAAGTCCTCGTGCGGGGCGAACTGCTTGGGATTGACGAAGACGCTGGCCACCGTGCGTCGGGCGAGGGTCTGACCCAGGGCGATCAGCGACAGGTGCCCTTCGTGCAGGGCGCCCATGGTCGGGATCAGCGCCACGCGCTCGCCCGCCGCCTTCCAGGCGGCGACCTCGGCGCGCAGGTCGGCGATGGTGCGGACGATCTTTGGCGTCTTGTTCGGCATCTGGGCGGCCACGCGAATTCCTGTCTCGAACAGGCGTTGGCTTATGACGGACGCGGGCCGGGGCGTCCACCTGCGACAATGGGTCCACAGGGAACGAGCCTCCGCATTGACGTCCCGCCCTCTCACGGCGTCTTCTGCGTGTTAATCTTTCGTTGAGAGTCGCCGAGTCGGGCGAAAAGAAGGAAAGAAGGCATGGCCGAACCGCGCGTCATCGTCGTCGGCAACGAGAAGGGCGGGGCGGGCAAGTCCACGATCGCCGTCCATCTCGCCACGGCCCTGCTGTACGGCGGCGCCAAGGTGGCGCTGCTGGACCTCGACCTGCGCCAGTGCACCTCGATGCGGTTCTTCGAGAACCGCGCGGCCTGGGTGGCCGGCAACGGCGTGACCTTGCCCCAGCCGCTGCAGTTCCGGCTCAGCGAGGACGACGTCGCCCTGGCGGCCAGTTCGGAAGCAGAGCAGATCGCCAAGTTCGAAGCCGCCTTCGTCGCCGCCCGCGAGGCCGCCGACTTCGTGCTGATCGACACGCCCGGCGGCGACACCGCCATTTCGCGCATGGCCCACGGCCTGGCCGACCTGATCGTCAGCCCGATGAACGACAGCTTTGTCGATTTCGACATGCTGGGCCACATCGACCCGGTGACCATGGAGTTGCAGAAGCCCAGCCTCTATTCCCTGACCGTGTGGGAGGCCCGCAAGGCCCGCGCCCTGTCGGGTCAGCGCCAGGCGCTGGACTGGGTCGTGCTGCGTAATCGCCTGGCCACCACCGAGGCCCGCAACCGCAAGCGCGTCGAGGACCGGCTGACGGCCTTGTCCAAGCGGGTCGGCTTTCGCATGGGCCCGGGCCTGCGCGACCGCGTGATCTATCGCGAACTGTTCCCGTTCGGCTTGACCATCGCCGATCTGTCGCCCCAGGTCCGTCCGGTGCCGGTGTCGCTGCAGCATCTGGCCGCGCGCCAGGAACTGCGGGCCCTGATGCACGCCCTTGGCCTTTCGGCCTATTCCGGGGAAACTCTGCTCGCCGCCCAATAGTCTCGCGGGCGGCGTCGGGGACTGACGCTTCATGTTCTATTTGCTGTTGGGCGGAGCGATCCTGCTGTTCGTCGTGTCGGGCCGCGCCACGCGCGCGCTGAAGGGCGACGGCTGGCGGATCGGCGCGGGCATAACGGCGCTGCTGGCGTTCGCGGGCGCGGCCTATGCCGGGGTGCGCAGCGAGTGGCCGGTCTGCATCGTGCTGCTGGTGATCGGCGCCTGGAGCGCCACGACCGCGCGCCAGCGACCGACGTTGCGCAAGGCCGAAAGAACGGATGGCCGACCCAGTCTCGCCGAGGCCCGAACGATCCTGGGCGTAGGGCCCCAGGCCTCGAAGGCGGAGATCCAGGCGGCCTATTCGCGGCTGATCCGCATGGCCCACCCCGACAAGGGCGGCACGGCCGGTCTGGCCGCGCAGCTCAACGCCGCGCGCGACCGGCTTCTCGACGGCAAATAGCGCCGCCTAGGCGGGCGCCAGGACCATGCAGGGCTGGCGCTTGGCGGCGATCGCCTGGCAGGCGCCGCGGGCGGCTTCCGCCGTGAGGCCCTGGAACTGGGCCCGGAACGACCCGCCGGCCGCGCCCTCGACCGCGCCTTCGGCGTCGGCCACGAACTTGGCGAAGCGCGAGCGGACCAGGGCCAGTTGTTCGTGGGCCAGGCTCTTGGACTTGAACGCGCCGACCTGCACGGCCCATTCGCCCTTGGCCTTCTTCGGCGCGGCCTTGGCCGCCTTCAGGCTCGGCGCCACCGTCATGGGGGCCGGACGCTTGGGGTTGTCGGTCAGCACGATCTTCAGGCCGGCCTGGTCGCCGTCGCCTTCCTCGGTCGAGGGACGCATGATCGGGCCGTTCGGCTCGTCCTCATAGAGGTTGGCGGCGATGCTGGTGCGCTCGCCGTGCGAACGGCGCTTGAGCACGTCGAAGCCGGTGGTCAGCAGGTCTTCCATGTTGTTGTCGCGCCAGGCGGTCGACGAGCCGCCCAGGACCACGGCGATCAGGCGGCGGCCGTCGCGCACGGCCGAACCGGCGAGGTTGTAGCCCGAGGCGTTGGTGTAGCCGGTCTTCAGGCCGTCGAAGCCGGGCATGTTGGTCAGCAGGCGGTTGTGACCGGGAATGTAGCGACCGCGGAACTCGAAGCCCTTGATGCTGAAGTAGGAATAGTACTGCGGAAAGTCGCGCATGGTGGCGCGAGACAGGATGGCCAGGTCGCGGGCGGTGCTGATCTGGCGGCTGTCGGGCAGGCCCGAGGCGTTGACGAAGCGGCTGTTGCGCATGCCCAGTTCCTGACCGCGCAGGGTCATCAGGGCGGCGAATCGCGACTCGCTGCCGCCGAGTCGCTCGGCCATGGCCACGGCGATGTCGTTGGCCGATTTCACCGTCATGGCGCGGATGGCTTCGTCGACGCTGAGGCTGTCTCCGACGGCCAGACCCATCTTGGTCGGCGCCTGGGCGGCGGCGTGGGACGAGATCGGCACGCGGTCGGTAAGCTTCAGCCGACCTTCGCCGAGCGCCTCGAAGGTGAGGTACAGCGTCATGATCTTGGTGACCGAGGCGGGGTAGCGCGGGCTGTCAGCCCTTTTCTCGTAAAGCATTTCGCCCGAATTGGCGTCGATCACGATCGCCGCGTATTTCGGCTCGGCCGTATTCATCTGCAGATACGGGATCTGCGCGGCGGCGATGCTCGGCGCGGCCAGACCGCACAGCACGGCGCCGGCGAGGCCGAGCGCGGCGAAGGCGGAGCGGACGGAAATGAGCTTGGCGAACATGGGCTATGCGTCCGTCATCTGAACTGAGCGGTTCCGCACCGCCACACGCGTGAGCCTAGCATGCACGTCCTGGCCTTTCTCTAAGGTAAACAAACGGTGAGCGATTTCGCCGCAGCTATCGATATTTCAAGACCTTGCGGCAAAGCTTGCGGGCTATTTGCCCGCCAAACAGGCGCTTCCCTAACGTTATGGTGCGCTGCACAAATTCCTTGACTGCTGCAGTGCAACATGAGACACCGCTGTTGTCCCAATGCATGGTGTGGATCCCGCTTGTCCGCCGCCATGCCCCGCCCCTTGCCAGGAGCCTCCCCCATGGCCGCCGCCGAGACCCTCAAGAACACCGCCGAGCAATTCAGCACCGCCTCGAACCAAGCCTTCAAGGACGGTGTCGAGAAGTCGCTGGCCGCTCTGGCCGAAGCCAACACCCATTCGAAGAAGAACCTGGAAGCCGTGGTCGCCTCGGTGACCGCCGCCACCAAGGGCGCCGAAGCCTTGGGCGCCCAGACCTTCGCCTATTCGAAGAAGGCCGCTGAAGATCAGGTCGCCGCCGCCAAGGCGCTGGCCTCGGCCAAGAGCGTGCAGGAAGCCGTCGAACTGCAGACCGCCTGGGCCAAGTCGGCTCTGGAAGCCTACATCGCCCAGGTCAGCAAGGCCTCGGAGATCGTCTCGGCCTCGATCAAGGACTCGGTGAAGCCGCTGAACGAGCGCGTCACCGCCACCGTCGAGAAGCTGCAAGCCGCCCGCTAAGGCGACAGGCTCCTTACCGAGCCGAACAGTTTAAAGGCCTGAGCCGGCAACGGCTCAGGCCTTTTTTCTTGTCCTGTCATCCCGCCGCGCTAAGCATGCTTCAAAGTTTCTGGAGTGTGTGATGTCGAAGGTCGAACAGCGTCTGGCTGAACTTGGGATCGTGCTGCCGCAACCGGTCGCGCCCGTCGCCAACTATGTGCCGTTCGTCCAGACCGGGAACCTGATCCACATCTCCGGCCAGATCTCGCTCGACGCCAATGGCGGCCTCAAGGGCACGGTCGGCGCCAATGTCGATCTGGAGACCGCCCAGCAGGGCGCGCGTCTGTGCGGCATCAACCTGCTGGCCCAGATGAAGGCCGCCGCCGGCGATCTCGATCGGGTCAAGCGGGTGGTCAAGCTGGGCGGCTTCGTCCAGGTCAGCCAGGACTTCATCGACATTCCCAAGGTCATCAACGGTTGCTCGGACCTGATGGTCGAGGTGTTCGGCGACGCCGGCCGCCACGCGCGCTCGGCCGTCGGCGTCTACAAGCTGCCTCTGGGCTTCTCGGTCGAGGTGGACGCCGTGGTCGAGGTCGGCTGATGCGGACGCGGCCCCGCCCCGGAACCGAGGTGTTCGGCGAGGCGTGGGAGCGCCTGTTCGAACCGGCCGTGGCCCATCGCGGCCTGTGGTCGCCGGGCGGCGCCCCCGAGAACTCCCTGGCCGCCTTCCAGGCCGCCTGCGCCGGCGGCTACGCCATCGAACTCGACGTGCAGCTGACGGCCGACAACCATGTGGTGGTCTTCCATGACGATCACCTTGAGCGCCTGACCGGCGCCCCCGGCAAGCTGCGCGACCACACCGCCGCCGAACTGGGCCAGCTGACCTTGTCGGGCTCCGACGAGACCATCCCGACCCTGGTCGACGCCCTGACCCTGATCGGTCATCGGGCCATGGTCTATATCGAGCTGAAGACCCCGTTCGGCGAGGTCGGCGAGCTGGAGAAGCGGGTCAGCGAGATCCTGCTGGACCACAACGGCCCCACCGCGGTGATCGGCTTCAATCCCTATTCCCACGCCTGGTTCGCCGAGCATCAGCCGCAGATCCTTCGCGGCCTGGACAGCTACGGCTGGGCCGACGAGAACGCCCGCAAGCTGGCTCCGGAGCTGCGCAAGTCGTTGGCGAACCTCGAGCAGGTCGAGCTGGCCCGTCCGGACTTCCTGGCGCTCGGCCTGGACATGCTGCCCAGCGCCCGCGCCGACCTGTTGCGCGCCAAGGGCATGCCGGTGATCGCCTGGACCGTGCGGTCGGCTGAACAGTGGGAGAGCGTCCGCGACCATTGCGACAACCTGATCTTCGAGGGCTTCGCCGCGTGACAGCCGTCAAGGCGGAGGTGCGCGTCCATCGGCGCATCGCCGAGATCGGCCGCGACGCCTGGGACGCCTGCGCCGCGTCCCACGGCGATCCGTTCGTCAGCTATGATTTCCTGAACGCCCTGGAAGAGAGCGGCTGCGCCGTCGAGCGCACCGGTTGGGCCCCGCATCACCTGTCGATCCAGGACGAGGCCGGCGGCGTGGCGGCGGTCATGCCGCTCTATCTGAAATCCCACAGCCAGGGCGAGTACGTCTTCGACCACAGCTGGGCCGACGCCTATGAGCGGGCCGGCGGGCGCTACTATCCCAAGCTCCAGGGCTCGGCGCCGTTCTCGCCGGTCACCGGGCCGCGCCTGATCGTGCGGCCGGACATCGATGTCGACGAAGGACGTTCGGCCCTGCTGGGCGGGGCCCTGACCCTCTGCGACCGCCTGAACGCCTCGTCGCTGCACGTCACCTTCCCGACAGCCGACGAGTGGGAATGGATGGGCGAGCGCGGCATGCTGCGCCGGCAGGACCAGCAATACCATTGGTTCAACAACGGCTATGCGAGCTTCGACGACTTCCTTGCAGCCCTCTCATCCAATCGCCGCAAGACCATCCGCCGCGAACGCCGCGACGCCCAGGCCGGGCTGGAGATCGTCGCCCTGACCGGCGACCAACTGACGGAGGACCACTGGGACGCCTTCTTCGGCTTCTACATGGACACCGGCGGCCGCAAATGGGGGCGGCCCTATCTGAACCGGGCGTTCTATTCGCTGCTGGGCGAGCGGATGGCCGACAAGGTGCTGCTGATCCTGGCGCGTCGTCCGGGCGGGCCGTGGATCGCCGGGGCGCTGAATCTGATCGGCGACGACTGCCTGTATGGGCGCCACTGGGGCTGCACGGAGGACGTGCCCTTCCTGCATTTCGAGCTGTGCTACTACCAGGCCATCGAACACGGCATCCGCCTGGGCCTGCCGCGCGTCGAGGCCGGCGCCCAGGGCCAGCACAAGATCGCCCGCGGCTACCTGCCCAGCCCCGTCTATTCGGCCCACTGGATCGCCGATCCGGCCCTGCGCGAGCCGGTGGCGCGGTATCTGGAGCGGGAGCGCGAAGCGGTCAGCGCCGAGATCGAGGCGCTGACCGAGGAACTCTCGCCGTTCCGGCAGACGCCTTAGCCGAGCTTGGTCTCGGCGACCTTGTCCTTGTAGTCCTTCTTGGGATCGCGCCCGAGCAGCATCTTCAGGCCCGCGAACAGGCTGTGCTCGTTGAGCCAGATCTGGGCGTCGCCGGCGTCGAAGCGCAGCAGGCGGATCTTCGGATCGTCCTTGCCCTCGAACCAGGCGGCGACGAACGGATTCCACAGGCGGTCGATGGTGGCGCGGTCGTTGTCCATCGACAGCTGGCCTTCCACGGAGGCGAACAGGTCGTGGCCCTTCGACGCGAAGTGCAGCACCGCGTCCTTCTGGCTGGCCAGCTCCGCCACCAGGTCGCTGTCGGACGAGGTGAAGAACCAGATCGGGCCGCCGTCGTCCTCCTCGATCTGGGCGGTCAGCGGCTGGGCGCGGCCGCCCTCGACCCCGACCAGGCCGACCATCGCGGTGCGGTCGGACTTCAGGGACTTCCAGAACTTGGCGGCGAGCTCGGCTTCGTTGGACATGCGTCTTCCTCCATTGGCCTAAGCCAACGAAGGGGCGAAGAGAGCGTTCCGCCTCGCGTCAGGACCGCTCGAAGGCCGCCTTCAGCAAGGCGCGGACCTCGTCGTCCACATCGGCCGGGGAACCGAGCGGCAGCTTGGCCTTCAGGCGCTCGGACCAGCTCTCGTTCTTCGCCTCCAGCAGGCGAGGGGAGGCGTCCGGCGGCACGGCCAGGCCCAGCACGGCCGTCCCGCCCCTGACGGGCTTCGCGGCGGCGAACTGGAACTCTCGCGACCAGGCGCTGTAGGTTTTGCGCTGGCCGACCACCAGGCCGTCGAAGCCGGCGATCGCCGTCTCCACGGCCTGCAGGATCGCCAAAGACGCCGGGTCGATCCACAGGGCGGCGCGGGCCTCATCGGGATTGTCCCAGGTCGGGCGATCGGACGGGAAGGCGACCGACAACACATAGCTGGCCCGGTTCTGGCCCAGGCCGTGGTGTTCCTTCAGCCAGCCCAGCCGAGCCCGGGGCTTGGTCTCGGGACAGGCGCGAGCGATCGCCACCCAGTCCTCCAGGCTCTTGCCGGTGTCGCGCGCCAGACCGTCCTGGACCGAGGCGAACCACTTCTTCTGCCGTTCGGTCAGGTGCTCGGTCATTTGCGCGCCCCTCCGCGTTTGGTAGGTACGGCTTCGATCACGCCCGGAGACGATCATGAGCCTTCACGGAAGCTACGACGCCGACAACATCTTCGCCAAGATCATCCGCGGCGAGATCCCGGCCGTGAAGGTGTTCGAGGACGATCAGGTCCTGGCTTTCATGGACGTCTTCCCGCAGTCGCGCGGCCACGTGCTGGTGATCTCCAAGACCAGCCAGGCCCGCAACCTGCTGGAGGCCGAGACCAAGACCCTGGGCCGACTGATCGGCGCGGTGCAGAAGGTGACCCAGGCCGTGACGACGGCCTTGAAGCCCGACGGCGTGGTGGTCACGCAGTTCAACGGCGCGCCGGCCGGCCAGACGATCTTCCATCTGCATTTCCACGTCATCCCCCGCTACGAGGGCGAGGCTTTGGGAGGGCACGGCGAGGGCATGGCCGATACGGAGGAACTGAAGGGGCTGGCTGAGAAGATCTCGGCGGCGCTCTAGGCCGAACCTTTGACGCGGACGAGCATTTGCGCATTGGGGGCGCTGGCTTGGGGGTGAACGTCCATGTTGGAGTTTGACAACGACGGGCCCAAGGGCCTGGTGCGCCTGATCTACGCCAGTCGCGTCCGCGAACCTGGTCGGGGCGACCTTTCAGAGATGGTTCGAGCCATCCTGCTCAAGTCGATCCACAACAACCGCTTGGCGGCCGTAACCGGCCTGTTGGTGATTGGCGAGGGCCGTTTCCTGCAGTTGCTGGAGGGACCGGCCACCGAGATCGACGCGACCTTCGGGCGCATTCAAGGCGACGATCGCCATGACGAGGTGGCGGTCATCGGTCGAGGCGCTTTCGAGCGTCGGTTGTTCCGCGACTGGAACATGGCGAAGCACCAGATCGTCGCCGCGGACCGCAGCCTTCTGGCCAAGGTCGGGCTGACCGCCTTTACGCCGGAGGCCCTGGACGAGACGCGCGCGCTGACCCTGCTGACGGCCTTCGGCGCGCAGCATCTCCGTTAGATCCGTCGGGCTAGGCAGAAGCTTGGTCGGCATCGCCAAGCCGATCATCAGGCTATGACCCTAGCTTGATGATCGCCGTGGCCAGGCCTACGATCGCCGTCATGCCGCCCATCAGCGCGAAGCTTTGAAAGCGGAGCTTGTCGTTCAACTCGGCCAGTATCTGGTTCTTCGTGATGGCCAGATCAGCCTTCAGGGCTTGGATATCCATTTTGGTCGAATGAGCCAGTTCGGCGAGTTCAACCTTGGTCGCCAGACCAGCGAGGTCGGACTTTCTCGCCATGTCGGCGATATCCGTCTTTGTCGCCGTTTCAGCCTTCGTCGCGAGGTCGCGAATTTCGGCCTTCGTCGCGAGATCGCGGATATCGCGCTTCGTAGCCAGATCGCTGATGTCTGGAAAGTGCGTCACTGACTGCACCAACTCGACGATCGCATCAGCCGCGCGCTCTTCGACGCCCGCATCACGGAGGCGTTTGGAGGCATTGAGCGTGTCGAAGGCTGGGTTCATGAACTCAAGCTATTCGTGTGTTCTTGTTTTGTCCAGACGTGATCCGCGAGTTCCAAAAGCAAAGAGGCCCGGATTGCTCCGGGCCTCTCGCTGTTTCGTCTATCCGACAGGCTACTCGGCCAGCGCCGGTTCGGCTTCGTCCTCGGACTTGGGAGACTTGCCGGGCTTTTCCGGATTGGGCTCGATCTCGAAGGCGATCTTGCCGTTCTCCAGCACCACCCGAACATGGCCGCCGCGGACCAGGCGTCCGAACAGGATGTCGTCCGCCAGCGGCTTCTTGATGTGCTCCTGGATGACCCGCGCCAGGGGGCGCGCGCCGTAGAGCTCGTCGAAGCCGTTCTTGGCCAGCCAGTCGGCCGCGTCGTCGCTGAGCGAGATCGTGACGTTCCGGTCGGCCAGCTGGACTTCCATCTGTAGCACGAACTTCTGAACGACCTGGCGGATGATCTCCGGCGTCAGCGGCTTGAAGGCCACCACCGCGTCGAGGCGGTTGCGGAACTCCGGCGTGAACAGGCGCTTGAGGGCGGCCTCTTCCTCGCCGACCACCTTGTCGCGGCCGAAGCCGATCGACTGGCGCTGGGCGTCCGAAGCGCCGGCGTTGGTGGTCATGATCAGGATGACGTTCCTGAAGTCGACCTTCTTGCCGTTGCTGTCGGTCAGCACACCATGGTCCATGACCTGGAGCAGGATGTTGTAGACGTCCGCGTGAGCCTTCTCGATTTCGTCCAGCAGCACCACGGCGTGCGGGTGCTGGTCGACGGCGTCGGTCAGCTGGCCGCCCTGATCGTAGCCGACATAGCCGGGGGGAGCCCCGATCAGCCGGCTGACGGTGTGGCGCTCCATGTATTCCGACATGTCGAACCGGATCATCTCGATCCCGAGCGTCGAGGCCAGCTGCTTGGCGGCTTCGGTCTTGCCGACGCCGGTCGGGCCGCTGAACAGGTAGCTGCCGATCGGCTTGTCCGGATCGCGCAGACCGGCCCGGGCCAGCTTCATGGCCGAGGACAGCTGCATCAACGCCTCGTCCTGACCGAACACGGCGCGCTTCAGGTCCGCTTCCAGCTCGCGCAGGGACTCGGTGTCGGACTTGGAAACCGACTTCGGCGGGATGCGGGCGATCTTGGCGACGACGGCCTCGATCTCCTTGACGCCCAGGACCTTCTTGCGGCGGCCTTCCGGCAGCAGCATCTGGCCCGCGCCCGCCTCGTCGATCACGTCGATCGCCTTGTCGGGCAGCTTGCGGTCGGTGATGTACTTGGCCGACAGCTCCACCGCCACCTTGAGGGCGTCGTTGGTGTACTTCAACTTGTGGAAGTCCTCGTAGTAGCTCTTGAGCCCCTTGAGGATCTTGATGGTGTCTTCCACCGTCGGTTCGTTGACGTCGATCTTCTGGAAGCGACGGACCAGGGCCCGATCCTTCTCGAAGTGCTGACGGAACTCCTTGTAGGTGGTCGAACCCATGCACCGCAGGGTGCCCGAAGCCAGGGCGGGCTTCAGCAGGTTCGAGGCGTCCATCGCCCCGCCGGAGGTGGCGCCGGCGCCGATCACCGTGTGGATCTCGTCGATGAACAGCACCGCGTTGGGGTGGTTCTCGAGTTCCTTGACCACCTGCTTGACGCGTTCCTCGAAGTCGCCGCGATAGCGGGTGCCGGCCAGCAGCGCGCCCATGTCGAGCGAGTAGATGGTGGCTTCCGCCAGGACTTCGGGGACCTGGTGGGTGATGATCTTGCGGGCCAGGCCCTCGGCGATGGCGGTCTTGCCGACGCCGGGCTCGCCCACCAGCAGCGGGTTGTTCTTGGTCCGACGGCACAGGATCTGGATCGCGCGTTCGACTTCGTTCGCGCGGCCGATCAGCGGGTCGACCTTGCCCTGGCGGGCCTTTTCGTTGAGGTCGACGCAATAGGCTTCGAGGGCCTCGCCGCCGGTCTTGGCGTTGGGCTTCTCGACGTCTTCCTCGACCGCCGCGCCCTTGGCCGTCTTGGGCTCGGACGAGCCGGCCTTCTTGGCGATGCCGTGGGCGATGAAGTTCACCGCGTCGTAGCGGGTCATGTCCTGCTCTTGCAGGAAGTAGGCGGCGTGGCTTTCCCGTTCGGAGAAGATCGCCACCAGCACGTTGGCGCCGGTCACTTCTTCTCGGCCGGAGGATTGCACGTGAATGACGGCGCGCTGGATCACGCGCTGGAAGCCCGCCGTGGGCTTGGCGTCATCCTCGTCGTCGACGACCAGCGAGGCCAGTTCGACGTCGAGGTAGTTCACGAGGCTCTTCTTCAGAGCGTTGAGGTCGACATCGCAGGCCCGCATGACACCGGCCGCGTCGTCATCGTCGGTGAGCGACAACAGCAGGTGTTCGAGCGTGGCGTATTCGTGCTTGCGCTGATTGGCGTAAGCGACGGCGCGATGCAGGGATTCTTCAAGTGGGCGCGAAAAAGAGGGCAAGGGGAGGCTCCTCAATCCTTTTCCATGGTGCACTGCAGGGGGTGCTGATGCCTGCGCGCCGAGTCGATCACTTGCGCGACCTTGGTCTCGGCAACTTCGTAGGTGAAAACGCCGCAAACGCCGACGCCATGTTGATGAACGTGCAACATGATCCGGGTCGCATCTTCGCGCGACTTGTTGAAGAAACGTTCAAGTACGTAAACGACAAACTCCATTGGAGTATAGTCGTCGTTTAGAATTAGTACGCGGTACAGCGAAGGCTTTTGCGTCTTCGGCTTCACTTCCGTGATTACCGAAGAGCCCGCACCGTTATTCTGTCCGCCTTGCTTTCGCTCGGCCATCGACCGCTTTCTCCCGGCGGGCCGAACCACCCGCCTTACATGGATTAGATATGGAAACGCGGCAGCATTGGAAGGGGCTGCCGCGCGGCTGCGCCGCTTTAACACAGGGGCGCCGCGCAAAGTGGCTTACCGCTTGGGATAGCGGCGACGCGGGCAGTTGGTTGCCAGCGGCGAGGAGCGCAGATGGGGGCGGTTTTCGTGGGGCGCAAGGGGCGGGGAGGGCGACTCAGTGGAGCTGGCGCAGTCCTCCCCCTGTGGGGGAGGTGTCGGCGCAGCCGACGGAGGGGGGAGTGCCCGGCCAGCGACGATCTTCCGGCTCGACGACCCCGAAACTCCCCCCTCCGATCGCTAAGCGATCGCCTCCCCCACAGGGGGAGGACTTGGCGTCTACCCCAGCTTCACCAGCATCTTCCCGAGGTTCTCGCCCTTGAACAGCTTGATGAACGCGTCCGGCGCCCGCTCGACGCCTTCCTCCACCGTCTCGTTCCACTTCAGCTTGCCCGCGCCGATCCACCCGGCCATGTCCTGGATGAACTGCGGCGCCAGGTCGTAGTGGTTGGAGACGATGAACCCCTCCAGCCGCAGGCTCTTGCCCACCGCCTGGATGATGTTGGCCGGACCGGTCAGCTTTCCGGTCTCGTTATATTGCGAGATCATCCCGCATAGGGCGAAGCGGGCGAACGGGCGGGCCGAGTTTATGGCGGCTTCGAGATGCACGCCGCCGACGTTCTCGAAATAGACGTCGATGCCCTTGGGCGCGACGCGCTCGAGTTCGGCGACCACGTCGGGCGTGGCCTTGTAGTCGATCACGTGGTCGACGCCGATGCTCTTGAGGAACGCGACCTTTTCCGGTCCGCCGGCCGAGCCGATCACCGTGTGGCCCTTCAGCTTGGCGATCTGGCAGACGACCTGGCCCACCGCCCCCGCCGCCGCCGAGACGAAGACCACGTCGCCGTCCTTCAGCGCCGCGATCCGCAACAGCCCGACATAGGCGGTCAGGCCCGGCATGCCCGCCACGCCCAGGAAGGTCTGCGGCGGCAGGCCGTGGGTGTCGATCTTGGTCACGGCGCCCATGCCGCCCGCGGCCAGCGCCTTGGGCGAGACGTTGAACGCCTCGCGCCAGCCGAACATGGTGCTGACGATGTCGCCGGCCTTGAAGTCCGGATCGTTGGAGGCGGTCACCTCGCCGATCGCGCCGCCCTGCAGCGCCTTGCCCAACTCGAACGGAGGGACGTAGCTCTTCCGGTCGGTCATCCGGCCGCGCATGTAGGGATCGACCGACATCCAAAGGTTCCTGACCTGGATCTCGCCGTCGCCGGGCGCGCCGACCTCGACGCTGGCCAGTTCGAAGTTCTCCTGGGCCGGAACGCCGACGGGACGGCTCTTCAGACGGATTTCGCGCGACGTGACCATGGTCGTTTCTCCCAGCCCTCGCGATCGAGGTGCGTTGTTTAAACGAACGTTTAGCTCGGACCGGCGCGGGGCTCCAGTGCTTCCCGCGCGAAAGCGAACACGATAGACAGCCGCCATGACCCAGCATGTTCTGAAAGCGGGCGTCGTCGGCGCCGGCGTGTTCGGCGGCTATCACGCCAAGAAGTATGTCGAACTGGACGGCGTCGAGCTTGTCGCGGTGTTCGACGTCGACCTGGAACGGGCCAAGGCCCTGGCCGAGCCTCTGGGCGCCCAGGCGTTCGACGACCAGGCCGCCTTCCTGGCCGCGGTCGACCTGGTCACCGTCGCCACCCCCGCCGTGCACCACGCCAAGGCCGGTCTGGCGGCGCTGAGGGCCGGCAAGCCGGTCTATTCGGAAAAGCCCCTGGCGGTGACGCCGGAAGACGCCGACGCCCTGGTCGCCGCCGCCGCCAAGGCCGGCGTGCCGCTGGCCTGCGGCCACCAGGAGCGCGTGGTGTTCCAGGCCATGGGCCTGCTGGACATTCCCGAACAACCGCTGCGTCTGGAAGCCGTCCGCCGGGGCACGCCCTCGGACCGCAACCTGGACGTCTCGGTGGTGCTGGACCTGATGATCCACGACATCGACCTGGCCCTGGCCCTGTGCGACGGCGAGCCGGTGGCGGTGGAAGGCGAGGGGGCGATCACCCGCTCGACGTCCCTGGACTGGGTCAAGGCCGAGGCCACCTTCGACAACGGCTTCACCGCCGTGTTCGACAGCTCGCGCGTGGCCGAGGCTCGCGAACGGACGATGAAGGTCGTCTATCCCTCTGGCGAGGTCGAGATCGACTTCCTGGCCCGCACCTTCCGCAACACCACGCCGTTCGCGCTGATCGAGGACTTCAACGACACCCCCGCCGGCAAGGACCCGCTGGGCCAGAGCGTGGCCGGCTTCCTGAAGGCGGTGCGTGGCGAGGCGCCGCGTCCCGTGGTCACGGGCGAGGAAGCCGCGCGGGCGCTGGACCTGGGGCTGGCGGTGGAGCAGGCGGCGGGGGGCTGAGGCGCTGTTCAAGCCCCTACGGTTGTCATCCCGGAAAGCGCGAAGCGCTTGTCCGGGACCCAGGACAGCCGCACCGCGTCAGCCCAGTCTCCTGGGTCCCGGACAGCCTCTGCGAGGCTTCCGGGATGACAACTTTTTAGCGGTAATCTGACCTATCTCGGCGCCACCTTCACCAGCACCACGTCATTGGCCCGCATCGGCACGGCGACGCTTGCCGCGCCCGACTCGCCGATCGTCAGCGCCCGCGTCTCGGGTTTGTCCACCGTCAGGGCGTTCAGGTCGCGCACCTGCGCCTCGCTCAGCGTCTTCGGCGACCCCAGCTCCAGATAGGCGGTGTAGGCGTCGTTGGCCTTGAAGCCGGTGCGGAAGATCTGGACGTCGTAGCGGCCAGGCTTGAGGCCCTTCACGTCCAGGCTGACCGGCTCGACGGCCGAGGTCGGCCGGACCTTGGTGTAGTAGGGGCGGTTGCTGACCGCCTGGACCGGTTGGCGGAAGTCCCAGACCAGCGCCTGCACCCCGCCGCCGTCGGCCGTGGCCCAGGTCTGTGCGTCGGCGATCTTCACCGCCTTGTCGCCTAGCTGATTCAGGTACTTGTAGGCGAACCAGGCCGGCTTGCGGATCCCCTGCGGGTTCATCAGGCCGAAGCCGCCCTCGAACGGCGCGGTCGGCGGGCCGGGCTCTTCGAACAGGTCGCTGTAGGTCCAGTAGCTCATGCCCTGCAGTTGGCCCTCGCTGGCCTTCAGCTTGGACAGGATGTAGGGCGCGCTGACATAGGAGTCGTGCACCGGGTCGCGCGGCGTGTAGCTGGTGCTCCATTCGGTGAAATAGAGCGGCAGGCCCGGCTTGAACGACGCCTCGATCTCCCGCCGCACCCGACGCACGTCGCCGACGATGGCGTCCTGCGAGGGCGACAGCTTGGTGTCGCTCTTGCCGTTCTCGTCCAGGAACCCGCCGTCCACGCCGTAGGTATGGGTGGTGATGAAGTCGACCGGCGCGCCCGAGGCCTGGACGTGGGCCAGGAATTCCGGCGTCCAGGCCGCGCCCGCCGTCGAGGGGCCGCCCACCCTCAGGGCCGGATCGATCGCCTTGATGGTGCGGGCCGATACGTCATAGAGCTCGAAATAGGCCTTCTGATCGGCCTTTTCCCAGAAGCCGTCGAGGTTGGGCTCGTTCCAGACCTCGAAATACCAGGACCGCACCTCGGCCTGGCCATAACGGGCCTGGAGGTGGCGCACGAAGGCGTCGACCAGCGCGGCCCAAGCCTTGGGATCCGGGTGGGAGGTGTTGCCCTTCCACCAGAAGATCTGGTTGTCCGACGACTTCATCGCCAGCGGCGTGAAGCCCAGCTCGACGAACGGCTTGACCCCCATCTTCAGCAGGCGGTCGTACAACTGGTCGATCTTGGTCCAGTCGTAGACCGGCTGGCCGTCGACCACCTTGTAGGTCCCCAGCACGTCGTGGAAGATCGCGTGGAACCGGACATAGCGAAAGCCGAGCTCGTCGTGGGCGGTCTTCAGTTGGGCCAGGCTGTCCTCGCGCAGCAGGGTGCCGGGATAGTCCGAGCCGACCGACAGGTCGTAGAACCGGTCGCGGGGCGCGGTCGGGGCCTGGGCGTCGATGGCGACGTGGCGGACGGTCGAGGGCGGCGGGTCCGGCTGTTGAGCGGCGGCCGCGGATCCCGCCAGCAGGGCGGCGGCGGCCGAAGAGAAGATCGCGCCGCGCAGGCTCGCCAAGGTCCGGGTGAGAGGCGTCTTCATCGCGCGGTTCCTTCCTCGCAGTCGACCTGTCGTCATTTGTGCGACAAGTGCGGTGGGAGCGGTATCATCATTCGGTGCGACCCGTACAGGTCGACGCCGGCCTGGCCGGTAAGGGTGCGATCATGCGTGAAGGCCTGGCTTGCGCCGGCCGTTCGCAAAGATGCAGGCGTCGATCCGCCGATTTCCGGCAAAAACTCGGCGTGCAACCCTTCCGTCGCGCCGCCGGCTGAGCTAACCACGGCGCTCTATTCGGAAGGCGTAGCATCATGACCAAGAAACCCGACGGCACCTGGGACAAGTCGCAACTCCCGAGCCGGCATGTAACCGAAGGGCCGGCGCGCGCGCCGCACCGCTCGTATTACTACGCCATGGGTCTTGGCACGCGCGAGATCGCCCAGCCGTTCGTCGGCGTCGCCTCGTGCTGGAACGAGGCCGCGCCGTGCAACACCGCCCTGATGCGCCAGGCCAACGCCGTGGCCAAGGGCGTCAAGGCGGCCGGGGGCACGCCCCGCGAGTTCTGCACCATCACCGTCACCGACGGCATCGCCATGGGCCACGAGGGCATGCGCAGCTCGCTGGTCAGCCGCGACGTGATCGCCGACTCCGTCGAGCTGACCATGCGCGGCCACGGCTATGACGCCCTGGTCGGCGTGGCCGGCTGCGACAAGAGCCTGCCGGGCATGATGATGGCCATGCTGCGCCTGAACGTGCCGTCCGTGTTCCTGTACGGCGGTTCGATCCTGCCCGGCCGTTTCCAGGGCCGCGACATCACCGTGATGGACGTGTTCGAGGGCGTCGGCGCCCATGCGGCCGGCACGATGGACGAGAAGACCCTGTGCGAGCTGGAGCAGCACGCCTGTCCGTCGGACGGCGCCTGCGGCGGCCAGTTCACCGCCAACACCATGGCCTGCGTGTCGGAGGCCATCGGCCTGGCCTTGCCGTTGTCATCAGCCCTGCCGGCTCCGTATCTCGACCGCGACCAGTACGCGGTGGCCTCGGGCGAGGCGGTGATGCGGCTGATCGAGCAGAACATCCGTCCGCGCGACATCTGCACCCGCAAGGCGTTCGAGAACGCCGCCGTCGTCGTCGCCGCCACCGGCGGCTCGACCAACGGCGCCCTGCACCTGCCGGCCATGGCCCACGAGTGCGGCATCGAGTTCACCCTGAAGGACGTCGCCGAGATCGCCGCCCGCACGCCCTATGTCGCCGATCTGAAGCCCGGCGGCCGCTACGTGGCCAAGGACATGGGCGAGGCCGGCGGCGTGCCGATGCTGCTGCGCACCCTGCTGGACGCCGGCCTTCTGCACGGCGACGTCATGACCGTGACCGGCAAGACCCTGGCCGAGAACCTCGAGAACGTGGTCTGGCGCGACGACCAGGACGTCATCCGCCCCGCCTCCAACCCGCTGTCGCCGACCGGTGGCGTCGTGGGCCTGTGGGGCTCGCTGGCTCCCGACGGCGGCATCGTCAAGGTGGCCGGCCTGAAGCATCAGGTGCACCGCGGCCCCGCCCGGGTGTTCGACGGCGAGGCGGCCTGTTTCGAGGCTGTGTCGAACCGCGACTACAAGGAAGGCGACGTCCTGGTCATCCGCTACGAAGGCCCCAAGGGCGGGCCGGGCATGCGCGAGATGCTGTCGACCACGGCCGCCATCTACGGCCAGGGCGTGGAGAACATCGCCCTGATCACCGACGGCCGCTTCTCGGGCGCGACGAGAGGCCTGTGCATCGGTCACGTGGGTCCGGAGGCCGCCGTGGGCGGTCCGATCGCCCTGGTCCAGGACGGCGACATCATCAGCATCGACGCCACCAAGGGCACGATCGACCTGGAGGTCGAGGCCGATGAACTGGCGCGCCGCAAGGCCGCCTGGAAGCCGCGCGGCCACGACTACAACAGCGGCGCGATCTGGAAGTTCGCGCAGCTGGTGGGCCCCGCCTATCTGGGCGCCACCACCCATCCGGGCGCGGCCAAGGAAACCCACGTCTACGCGGATATCTGAGGCTCGAACGGAACCGGGTCTCCGCGCTGCGGCCGACGCCTAGTCTTTCCGGCGCCGCTCGACCTCGCGGTTGAAGCGGTCTTCCAGGGCGACTTCGAATTCGCTGGGCGGGACGATCCGTCGGGCCATGTCCAGCGGTCCTGGAGGCAGGTCATGGGCGGTCGCCGTGGCGCGTGTGGGTTCCACCGGGGCGGCCACGGGCGCGACATCCGCCTTGGTCTCGGCCAGGCTGGCGGCGCGCTCGGCGTCGCTGACGCGGCCGTCGCGATCGGTATCGGCGACATTGAGCAGCAGGCGAGGAGCTTGCTGGGCCACGGCCGAGCTGGAGACCAGCAAGGCCGCGCCGAAGATCAGGGCGGTGATGGGACGGGGGACGGACATCCGGATCTCCCAGGCGCTTGGAGGCGGCGGTCGAACGCCGCCAAGGCTATTTCTTGATCTTCTTGAAGGGCTTGTAAAATGGATCTTACGGCGGCCGATCCTCGGGCGCCGGCGGGCGGAAGTCAGTGGGCGCTGCAGGCCCTCACGGGGCAAGCTGACAAGGCGTTTGGCCGGTCAAGCCGCAGGGGCGGCGGGATCAGTCGTCCAGATCGAAAGGCAGCTCGTCCTGGTCGCTCCTGGGCGCCCGCGCCGCCTTGGAGACCGGCTTGTAGGTCTTTTCCGAAATGAGGGGCGGCTCGTCATAAAGATCATCGTCCCCCATCTCGTCGTGCCAGGGGGCTTCCGTCGGATCGGCGGTGGTGTCGATCTCGTCGAACAGCGGAGCGGTCGCCGTGGGACGGACCTGCGGCGCGGCGCTGACCGCTTCGAGCGCCGGCGTGTAGGGCTTGGGCGCGGCCTCGGGCTCGATGACCGGCGGCCGGGATTGGATGGTCGGATCGGCCGGCGGCTGCGCCTTGGTCTTCGGGGCCAGCGGGCGGCGGACGATGGCGTCGGCGCGCAGCAGCCAGCGATTTGCTTCCTGGATGGCGTCGGCCGGCGAGCGGCTTTCGCGGCGCTGCTGGTCGCCCTCCAGCCAAAGGTCAAGCTCGAAGTCCGGATGGCGTGGATCGTCGAAGATCAGCTTCAGGGTGACCTGGGCGGCCTGATGGACGATCTGGTCGATGGCCCGTCGCGGCTCGCCTCGGAACACCCGGCCGATCACCTGGCCGTCGACCGACAGCTCCGCGCCCATCAGCTCGTCAATGCGATAGATCAAGCACCAGGCGCCGCTGTCCCAGGCGACGGCGGCCTGATTGGTCGAGAAGTTGAAGCCCGCGCCCCGCCCGCGCCCCTTGGCGACGATCACGGTTTCCGGCGGCGCCTTCAACACATGGCGCAGGGCGCGACGCACCCGGCGCTCCTCGTCCATGAACCATATCGCGGCGCTGCCGAGGAAGGTCACCCCGGACGCCGACAAGGTCACGAGCAGCAAAAGACGCCAGAGTTCGCTCATGGGATCAGGCTAGCGGGAGTCCGTGTTGTCGAACAGATGAGGTTTTGTCTCAGCCCCTAAAGGTCAAGCTCGGCGACCACGGGAACGTGGTCCGAGGGCTTTTCCTTGTCACGCTCGTCGCGGTGGATGACCACGCCGGCCAGCTTGTCGGCCGCTTGGGGCGACAGCAGCAGGTGGTCGATGCGGATGCCCAGGTTCCGCGGCCACGCCCCGGCCTGATAGTCCCAGAACGTGTAGCCGCCGGGCGCGCCGTCGGCCTGCATGTAGGCGTCGGTGAAACCCAGGTTCTTCAGCGCCCGGAACGCGGCGCGGCTTTCCAGGCGGAACAGGGCGTCGTTCACCCAGGCCTCGGGATTGGCCACGTCCTCGGCCTCGGGAATGACGTTGTAGTCGCCGGCGATCACCAAGGGCTCTTCGAGGGCCAGCAGGCCTTGGGCGTGCGCCTGCAGCCGGCGCATCCAGGCCAGCTTGTAGTCGAACTTCTCGGTGTCGACCGGGTTGCCGTTGGGCAGATAGATGCCGACCATCCGGAAAGGCGTCGGCGCGGCGATCACCGCCTCGATGTAGCGCGACTGCTCGTCGACCTCGTCGTCATGCAGGAACGGCAGGCCGCGCCGCACGTCCTCCATCGGAAACTTCGAGAGCATGGCCACCCCGTTGTAGGTCTTCTGGCCGTGGACGGCGACGTTGTAGCCCAGGCGCTCGAAGGCCTCGGTCGGGAACTTCTCGTCCAGGCATTTGATCTCCTGCAGCACGGCCACGTCGGGCGCGGCCGATTCGAACCACTCCAGGACTCTTTCCAGGCGGGCGTTGACGGAATTGACGTTCCAGGTGGCGATGCGCATCGACGGCTCCAGTCAGGCGGCGGGAGGCTAGGGCGCATGGCGAGCGCGCTCAAGTGCCGCTGGGGACATGCCCTTGTGGCGTGTCCCCACTAGACGCGACGCTCTCAACGAGGGACACGCCACAAGGGCATTCCCCGGCGGGTTCTAGATCGAGAAGCTGACGCCGCAGCCGCAGCTGGACTTGGCGTTGGGGTTGCGCACCCGGAACTCGGCGCCGGCCAGCTCGTCGACGAAATCGATCTCCGAACCCTTCAGCAGGGCCAGGGAAATGACGTCGACCAGGGCCGCGGCCCCGTCGCGCTCCACCTTCAGATCGTCGGCCTCGGCCGCTTGGACGAGGTCAAACCGATACTGAAAGCCCGAGCAGCCGCCGCCGTCGACGGCGACGCGCAGCATCACCGGATGGCCCTCGGCCTCCGAGATCGCGTGGAGCCGGCGGGCGGCGTTGGGAGAAAGCGTTACGGCTGTGTCGGTCATGGCTGTGGAAAATCCATAGTTCGCCTATATGAGGGCGTGCGCGCCCCAAGGAAAGAGGGCGACCAGCAAAGGCTTTCCATGTCCTCGTCTCCCTTCGACGTCCAGCGCGCCCCCTTCGCCGAGGATCCGACCAAGTCCCGGGGCCGGCGCTTCCAGGAAGACGAGAGCCGCACCCGCACTCCGTTCGCCCGCGATCGTGACCGCATCATCCACACGTCGGCCTTTCGCCGCCTCAAGGAAAAGACCCAGGTGTTCGTCGCCCATGAGGGCGACAACTTCCGCACCCGACTGACCCACTCGCTGGAAGTGGCCCAGGTCGCACGCTCGCTGGCGACCGCCTTGGGGCTGGACAGCGACCTGGCCGAAACCATCGCCCTGGGCCACGACATCGGCCACCCGCCGTTCGGCCACGCCGGCGAGGACGAACTTCAGGCCTGCATGAAGACGTTCGGCGGCTTCGACCACAACGTCCAGACCTTCCGGGTCGTCACCGAACTGGAGCGCCGCTATCCGGACTTCAGCGGCCTCAACCTGACCTGGGAGACCCTGGAAGGGATCATCAAGCACAACGGCCCGGTGACCGAGAAGCTGGGCAAGCCGTCCTGGAAGGCGATCTCCAAGTACGACGGCGAATACAAGCTGGGCCTGAACACCTGGGCTTCGGCCGAGGCCCAGGTCGCGGCCCTGGCCGACGACATCGCCTACAACAACCACGACGTCGATGACGGGGTGGAGGCGGGGCTGTTCACCCTGGACGAACTGATGGACGTGCCGCTGATCGGCCCGATCCTGGCGGCCGTGCGCAGCGAACGCCCCGACCTGGACCTGCGCCTGACGCGGCTGGAGGCCGTGCGCCGGATGATCGGCGCCATGGTCGACGACGTCATGGGCGAGACCCTGCAGCGCGCCGCCGCCACCGGCGTGCAGTCGGCCGAGGACGTGCGCAACCTCGACCACGCCCTGGTCGCCTTCTCGCCGGACATGGCCGAGGACTTGGCTCGGCTGCGCCAATTCCTGCACGCGCGCATGTACCGGCACTGGAAGGTCAATCGCACGCGCAGCCAGGCCCGCCGCATTCTCGCCGAGATGTTCAACCTTTTCTTGGCCGAGCCCGACGTCCTGCCGACGGAATGGTTCGCCCGGTCGCAGAACCGCGACGAGGCCGGCCGCGCCCGCGTGGTCTGCGACTATATCGCGGGCATGACCGACCGGTTCGCCATCGAAGAGCACCGCAAGCTGTTCCAGCTCGACGTCTGGAACTAGCCCGCGCGAAAGCGGGCCGGCGATGTTCACGAGCGGTTCTGGGCGGGCCCGGGCTCCGATAAACTATGCGGGCGCGCGTCCGATTCGCTGTGAGCGATCCCGCGTGCATTGAAGTCTGGAGCCTCGACGCGAATGTCCGATCCCCACCGCGGCGCCTATACGCCGCCCACCGATGCGCCGCTCTCGTTCGATGCGCGTCAGCCCGTTCGCGGCTCGCGGCCCTTGCCCATGGCCCTGATCATCAGCGCCGTGGTGCTGGCGACGCTGGTGGTCGCCGTTCTGCTGATCTATCGCGGCGGGATGCGCGGGCCCAACGAGCCGCCGCGCACGGTGGGCGAGCCCATCGCGCAGATGAAGGCCGCGCCGCCGGCCGGGACCGCCCAGCCCACCGACCCGGCTTCAGGCCTGCAGATCTACAAGAACGACGCCCCCGAGGCCTCTCCGACCTTCGCCGCCCAGCCGGAAGAGCCTTTGGCCCGCCCGGCGCCGCCGCCGCCGACCGCCCCGGTTCAGACCGCGACCCTGCAGCCGGCCAAGCCCGCGCCGGCTGGTCCGGCCGCGCCGGTCGCCGCGACCCCGGCGGCCAAGCCCAGCATCGAAGGTCTGGCCACCGCGGCCGTGTCGCCCAAGGCGGCGACGACGGCGCCCAAGCCCGCCGCCGCCGCCCCGGCTCCGGCCGCGACGGCGGGCGGGCCCGCCAGCGTGCAGATCGGCGCCCTGTCCTCGACCGCCCTGGCCGACAAGGCCTGGTCCGACGCCGCCCGCATCGCGCCGGGCCTGGCCGCCGGCAAGGGCAAGCGGGTCGAGGCGATCGACAAGAACGGCTCCACCCTCTACCGCACCGCCGTCACCGGTTTCGCCAGCCGCGCCGAGGCCAAGGCCTTCTGCGACGCCCTGACCGCCGCCGGCAAATCCTGCTTCGTGAAGTAAGGGGCAGGGCGCATGGCCAGCATCTCCGCCGCCATCCTCGGCTGCGCCGGGACCACCCTGACGGCGGAGGAGGCCGCTTTCTTCCGCGACGTGAAGCCGTGGGGCTTCATCCTGTTCAAGCGCAACATCGCCGACCCGAACCAGGTCCGGGCCCTGACGGCGGCGTTGCGCGAGACGGTCGGACGTCCGGACGCCCCGATCCTGATCGACCAGGAGGGCGGGCGGGTCGCCCGGCTGCAGCCGCCGCACTGGAAGACGTACCCGCCGGGCCGCGCCTATGGCGAACTGGTCGCCAACGATCCGTTGGTCGCCCGCGAGATCACCCGGCTGGGCGCGCGGCTGATCGCCCATGACCTGCTGGACCTGGGGATCAATGTCGACTGCGTGCCGGTGCTGGACGTGCCCGATCCGCAGGGCCACGAGATCATCGGCGACCGCGCCTATGGCGACACCCCCGAGCAGGTGGCCACCCTGGGCCGCGCCGCCGCCGAGGGTCTGCTGGCCGGCGGCGTGCTGCCGATCATCAAGCACATCCCCGGCCACGGCCGCGCCATGAGCGACAGCCATCTGGAGCTGCCGGTGGTGAAGGCCAAGCTGGCCGAGTTGGACGCCCGCGACTTCGCGCCGTTCCGCGTGCTGTCGGACATGCCGATGGCGATGACCGCCCACGTCGTCTACACGGCCATCGACCGCAATCGCCCGGCCACGACCTCGCGCAAGGCCATCAAAAAGGTCATTCGAGAATCCATCGGCTTCGACGGCCTTCTGATGAGCGATGACCTGTCGATGAAGGCGCTGTCGGGCGACTTCAAGCAGCGCGCCAAGGACAGCCTGGCCGCCGGTTGCGACGTGGTCCTGCACTGCAATGGCGACATGGCCGAGATGAAGGCGGTCATGTCGGGCGTCGGCAAGCTGTCGCGCGAGGCCAAGCGCCGGGTCCAGGCCGTCATGGGCCGCCTGGTCAAGGTTCCCGAGCCGCTGGACGTCGCCGAGGCCCGCGCCCGCTTCGACGCGGCCTTCGATGGACGCTTTGCGTGAACACGGGCTTCCAGCCCACGCTCGACTTCGAAGCGGCCAACGAGGCGGCCGAGGACGGCGCCGCGCTGGTCATCGACATCGACGGCTACGAAGGTCCGCTGCACGTGTTGCTGGCTCTGGCGCGCAGCCAGAAGGTCGACCTGCTGCAACTGTCGATCACCAAGCTGGCCGAGCAGTACCTGGCGTTCGTGCAGCAGGCGCGCCGCGTTCGCTTCTCGTTGGCGGCCGACTATCTGGTAATGGCCGCCTGGCTGGCCTATCTGAAGTCCCGCCTGCTGCTGCCCAAGCCCGAGCGCCCCAAGGCCGAGGAGCCGCCGGCCGAGGAGATGGCGGCCCAGCTGGCCTTCCGTCTGGCCAAGCTGGACGTGATGCGCAAGGCCGTCGAGGCCCTGAAGGAGCAGCCGATCCTCAAGCGCGACGTGTTCATGCGCGGCGATCCGGAGGCCGTGAAGATCGTCTCCTCGACCCGCTTCGAAGGCGACCTCTACGCCCTGATGACCGCCTACATCACCCAGCGCAAGCGCGAGCACGGCCGCCACTACGCGCCGCGCCCGCCCCAGGCCTATCCGCTGGAGGACGCTCGCGATCGCCTGCGCGACCTGCTGCCGCAGATGACCGACTGGACCACCCTGTCGGGCGTCGCGCCGATCGACCGGTGGGAAGACGCCCCGGACGGTCCCAGCCCGGCCAGCTACCTGGCCTCGACCCTGTCGGCCAGCCTGGAGCTGGTGAAGGAGGGCATCCTCGAGGCGCGTCAGATGGAGGCGTTCTCGGACATCTATCTGCGCACGCGGGCCGAGCCGTTGGAGCCTGTGACGTGATAAAGCCATGACCCAGGACCCGCTCTTCACCCAGCGCTGCATCGAGGCGCTGCTGTTCGCCGCCGCCGAGCCGCTGAGCATCGAGGACCTGGCCAAGCGCCTGCCCGAAGGCGCCGATATCGGGGCGGGTCTGGCCGACCTGCATGCGCGCTATGTCGGACGCGGCATCGAGCTGGTGCAGGTCGCCGGCCGCTGGCGGTTCCAGACCGCGCAGGACCTGGCGTTCCTGATGACCGAGGAGCGCGAGGAGCCGCGCCGGCTGTCCAAGGCCGCCCAGGAGACGCTGGCGATCATCGCCTATCATCAACCCGTGACCCGGGCCGAGATCGAGGCGGTGCGCGGGGTGCAGGCCAGCCGCGGCACGCTGGACGTGCTGCTGGAGCTTGGTCTGGTCAAGATGCGCGGCCGCCGCCGCACGCCCGGTCGCCCGGTGACCTTCGGCACCACCGACGCCTTCCTCGAGCACTATGGCCTGGCGACGCTCGGCGACCTGCCGGGAATCGCCGAGATGCGCGCGGCCGGCCTGTTGGCCCTGGATCTGCCGCCGGGCTTCAGCGTGCCCGATCCCATGGGCCTGCGTCCGGGCGAGGACGAGGATCCCCTGGAGGACGGCGACGAGGCGCCCGAATTCGCTCAGGATTTCTTGGGCGACATGGAAGGTCGATAACGTCTTTACAGATCGTCGTCGGCGACGGCTTATCCAACGGCCCCGCTTTGCTCCCCGCCTCGCGACGGCCTATATTGTCTGGGATATTGTAACGACACGCCGCAGGGGCTAATGGGCCGCTGTCGCAAGGAGCATCGTCGTCATGGGTAGCATGAGCTGGATCCACTGGGTGATCGTGATCGCGGTCGTCGCCCTGCTGTTTGGCGGGCGGGGCAAGCTGTCCGGCATCATGGGCGACGCGGCCAAGGGCATCAAAGCCTTCAAGGACGGCCTGAAGGACGATCCGTCCGACGAGGTCGCCGCCAACAAGGCCACCGGCGCGCTGCCGCGCACCGACGCCGAGAAGGAAGACCTGCGCAAGTCGTAGGAGATTCGTCGCGCCGCTCCTCCGAACGGAGGGCGGCCGCGACGCCGTTTCACTTCGCGCGCCGGCCTCAGGGCCGCTCGCTCTAAGGCGTGTCTATGCTCGGTTTTGATGTCGGCGGCACAGAACTCCTGGTCATCGCCGCGGTCGCCTTGATCGTGGTCGGTCCCAAGGACCTGCCCGTCCTGCTGCGCAAGCTCGGCCAGTTCGTCGCCCGGCTGCGCGGCATGGCCAACGAATTCCGCGCCAGCTTCGACGAGATGGCCCGCCAGTCGGAGCTCGACGAGCTGCGCAAGGAAGTCCAGGCCATGCGCGAGGGGCAGTACACCGCCCCGATGCGCGACGCCGCGGCCCAGGCCGGCGACGCCAGCCTCGTCGACAAGGTGTTCGCCGATATCGACGCCAGCCTGAACAGCGGGACGGCCAAGGCCTCGCCGTTCGAAGCCTACCAGCCTCCCGCCGAGGTGCTCGAGGCGCCGGCCCCCGCGGCCGAGATCGTCTCCAAGCCCGCCCGCAAGACCCCGGCGCGCAAGGCCCCGGCCAAGGCGGCTCCCGCCGCCAAGACAACCGAGATCGTCTCCAAGCCCAAGGCGGCCAAGGCCGCCCCCGCCAAGGCGAAGAAGGGCTCTGACCTGTCGGTTCCGACCAAGACGCCGCGCAAGCGCCCGGCCAAGCCCAGCGCCACGGACATCATCTCGTGACCAAAGCCATCGGACACGATCCGGAAGACGAGATCGAAGCCTCGCGCGCGCCGCTGATGGACCACCTGATCGAGCTGCGCATGCGGCTGATCATCTGCGTGGTGGCGCTGTTCGTCGGCTTCGGGATCTGTTTCGCCTTCGCCGACCAGATCTTCCTGTTCCTGGTCAATCCGTTCACGGTGGCCCAGAAACTGCTGGCCGCCCAGCACGCCGGCGGCCATCATGGGCCGTTCGACCTGCTGCTGGCCCTGCTGGGCCTGAAGGACATTCCCGCAGGCGACACCCACGCCCTGGGCCTGGTCTACACCGCCGCCCTGGAGTTCTTCTTCACCAAGCTGAAGCTGGCCGGGTTCGGGGCGGTGGTCCTGACCTTCCCGGTGCTGGCCTGGCAGCTGTACCGCTTCGTCGCGCCGGGCCTGTACAAGAACGAGCGCTACGCCTTCCTGCCGTTCCTGATCGCCTCGCCGGTGATGTTCATCCTGGGCGCGGCCCTGGTCTATTACGTGATGCTGCCGTTTGTGCTGTGGTTCTCGCTGAGCCAGCAGATCAGCACGGCGGGCATTTCGATCCAGCTGCTGCCCAAGGTCAGCGACTACCTGACCCTGGTGACGACCCTGCTGCTGGCCTTCGGCCTGTGCTTCCAGCTGCCGGTGGTGGTTTCGCTGCTGGGCATGGCGGGCATCGTCTCCAGCAAGCTGCTGCGCGACGGGCGCCGCTACGCCATCGTCGGGGTGTTCATCGCCGCGGCCGTCCTCACCCCGCCCGATCCGATCAGCCAGATGACCTTGGCGATCCCGATGTGCCTGCTCTACGAGATCTCGATCTGGTGCGTGTGGCTGATCGAACGCCGCAAGGCCAAGGACGAGCGCGAGCAGACCAAGGACGTCGTCGCGGTCTGACGCCCTTCTCCCCGCATGGGGTATCGGGCGAAGGCCGATGGATGAGGGCCTCGGAAACGCAAAAGCCGCGACCGGTCTTTCGACCGATCGCGGCTTTGTCGTTCTTCAGTCCTTTCGCTCCCCCTCGCAGGGAGGCGGGGAGAGAGCGAAGGGACTTAGGTCTTTAGGCGTCGCGACGGCTCGAGGCGTTCGCGGCTTGCAGCTGAGCCTTGGCCGAGCGGATCGCGCCGCCGACGCAGGCTTGATACTCGATGCGGCTGCTCGAACCGTTGACGGCCTTGCAGACGGTTTCGGCGGCCAGCTTGATGTCGGCGTTGATCTGTTCGACCGACTTGCCCTTCAGCGAGACGCGAACGACGTTCACGGCTTGGGCGCGAGCGGCCGGCTTGGCGCCGCGAGCCTTCATGATGGTGTTGAGCTGGCGATTGGCGTCGAGGATCGTGCCCTCGATGCAGTCGCTCGAGACGACGGCCTTACGGTCGGTGCAGACGGTCTGGGCGGCGGCGCGGATCTCGGCGTCGATCTGGGTGGTCGATTTGTCGACCAGCGAGATGCGGACCAGTTGGGCGGCGCTGGCGGGAACGGCGACGGCCGACACGGCGGCGACAGCGGCCAGAATAGCGAACTTCTTCATGGGTAGTCTCCAGGATTTTCAAACACAAACACGGGTCACTGAATTGCCGCGCTGTTTTTCATCCTGGGATTAAGGGCGAGTTGAAGAACGAACTTAACGTTCGTTAGCCAGTCGTTTATCGCCGCGACATCTCGCCGCATTCGAAATGACTTGGTGAGATACTCTTACCTGGAATCTATTCCTCGACAAGACCTCGTCTGGCAGATTGAGCGGGCCATGGGTGAGGCGTCGGTTTAGGCCCAGGCCCCTCCGTCGCCGGACCCGCCGGCGGCTTTTGCAAATCGGCGGCGGCCGGCGACCCGTCACCGCGCTTGGCGCCCCCGCCGACGCGCCTTAGAGAGGTCGGTTCTTGACGACTTCTCCCCGAGCGTTCCGATGCACGACATCAAGGCCATCCGCGACAATCCCGAAGCCTTCGAAGCCGCCTGGTCGGCCAAGGGTCGCTCGGGCGCGGCCGCCGAGGCGGTCAAGCTGGACGCCCAGCTGCGCGCGGCCCAGAAGGCCCTGCAGGAAGCCCAGGCCAAGCGCAACGAAAGCTCCAAGCTGATCGGCCAGGCCAAGGCCAAGAAGGACGAGGCCGAGGCCGCGCGCCTGATGGCCGAGGTCGAGACGCTGAAGGGCGTCATGACGACGGCTGGCGAGGAAGAGGCCCTGGTTGCGGTCAAGCTGAAGGACCTGCTGGCCAGCCTGCCCAACATCCCCGCGCCGGAAGTCCCCAAGGGCGAGGACGAGGCCGGCAATGTCGAGGTCCGCCGCTGGGGCGACGCCTCCAAGCTGCCGGCTGGCCGCCTGAACAATCCCAAGGACCACGTCGACCTGGGCGCCGCCCTGGGCGGCATGGACTTCGAGGCCGCCGCCCGGATGAGCGGCGCCCGCTTCGTGGTGCTGAAGAGCCAGGTCGCCCGGCTGGAACGGGCCCTGGGCCAGTTCATGCTGGACCTGCAGACCGTCCAGCACGGCTACACCGAGATCAGCCCGCCGCTGCTGGTCAAGGACGAGGCGCTGTTCGGGACGGGGCAGCTGCCTAAGTTCGCCGAAGACCTGTTCAAGACCACGGTCGACCACTGGCTGATCCCCACCGCCGAAGTCTCCCTGACCAACATCGTGCGCGAGCAGATCACCGACGAGGCCGAGCTGCCGCTGCGGATGACCGCCCTGACGCCCAGCTTCCGCTCGGAAGCCGGCGCCAGCGGCCGCGACACCCGCGGCATGATCCGCCAGCACCAGTTCTACAAGGTCGAGCTGGTCTCGATCACCACGCCGGACCAGTCCGAGGCCGAGCACGAGCGCATGGTCCAGTGCGCGGAAGCCGTGCTGAAGGCGCTGGAGCTGCCGTTCCGCACCATGCTGCTGTGCACCGGCGACATGGGCTTCGGCGCCAGGAAGACCTACGACCTGGAAGTCTGGCTGCCGTCGCAGAACACCTATCGCGAGATCAGCTCGTGCTCGAACTGCGGCGACTTCCAGGCCCGCCGCATGGACGCCCGCTTCAAGAAGGCCGGCGAGAAGGGCACGCAGTACGTCCACACCCTGAACGGCTCGGGCCTGGCCGTGGGCCGCACCCTGGTGGCCGTGCTGGAGAACTATCAGGACGAGACCGGCCGGATCACCGTGCCCACCGCGCTGGTCCCGTACATGGGCGGCGTGACGCATATCGGGGGGGAGGGGTGAGCAACATCTCACTCGCCGATAACGGCTGTCATCCCGGACAAGCGAAGCGCCGATCCGGGACCGCCGGAAACGCATGCGCTCAGGCGTGGGTCCCGGATCTTCGCGCTGCGGGCTCGTCCGGGATGACAAGCGTTTTTGGTTTGGCCCTCTGATGCGCATCCTCCTCACCAACGACGACGGCATCCACGCCCCGGGCCTGCAAAGCCTGGAGCGCATCGCCCGGACCCTGTCGGACGACATCTGGATCGTGGCGCCGGAATACGAGCAGTCGGGCGCCGGCCGGGCCCTGACCCTGTCGGACCCCATCCGCGTGCGCCGCATCGACGATCGCCGCTTCGCCGTCGAGGGCACGCCCACCGACTGCGTGGCCATGGCCGTTCAGCAGCTGATCCAGGGGCCGGCGCCGGACCTGGTGCTGTCGGGGGTCAACCGTGGACAGAACCTGGCCGAGGACGTGACCCTGTCCGGCACGGTGGCCGCCGCGATCGAAGGCATGAGCCACGGGATCCCGTCGATCGCCCTGTCCCAGGCCATGACCTATTTCCACGACGAGGTCGTCGCCCACTGGGAGACCGCCGAGCATTTCGGTCCAGGCATCGTGCGCCGCCTGCTGGAGATCGGCTGGCCCAAGGACGTGGTGATGAACGTCAACTTCCCGCCGCTTGCCCCCGAAACGGTCACCGAGGTGGAAGTCACTCGCCAGGGCTTCCGCGACTCGCACATGCGGAGCATGGAAAAGCGGACGGACCTGCGCGGTCGCGACTATTACTGGACGGGCTTCGTTCTAAAGCCGTCCACGCCGGCGGAGGGCACCGATCTGAAAGCCGTCTATGAGGGGCGCATCTCGGTCACGCCCCTGCACATCGACCTGACGCACAACCAGACGGTCGCGGCCCTGAAGCGCGTGCTGGGCGGTTCGCCGCCGAAGCTGGAGGCTGTATCGTGATGGCCCAGGCCAAGGCCGACACGCCCGAGGCCCGCCTGAAGGCGCTGATGGCCGCCCTGCGCGCCCAAGGGGTCACGGATCCCGCCGTACTGACCGCCATCGAGAAGACCCCGCGCGACCTGTTCACGCCCGACCTGTTCAAGGAGCGGTCCTGGGAGGATTCGGCCCTGCCGATCGCCTGCGGCCAGACCATCAGCCAGCCGTTCATCGTCGGCCTGATGACCCAGGCTCTCACCCTGGAGCCGCGCTGCCGGGTGCTGGAGATCGGCACCGGCTCGGGCTACCAGACCGCCGTGCTCAGCCGCGTCTCGCGCCTGGTCTATACGGTCGAGCGCTACCGGACCCTGATGAAGGAGGCCGAGACCCGCTTCGCCGTTCTGGGCCTGACCAACGTCATCACGAAATTTGGGGACGGATGGGAAGGTTGGCCCAAACAGGCGCCGTTTGACCGCATTCTGGTCACGGCGGCGGCCCAGGATGAACCTGAAACTCTGCTTTCGCAGCTCAAGCCGCAGGGCGTGCTCGTCGCGCCGGTGGGCAAGGGGCCGGTGCAGAGTCTCCGCCGCTATGCCGGCGACGGGAAGGGGGGCTTCACCGTTGAAGTCCTGTGCGACGTGCGCTTCGTTCCGATCCTGGACGGGGTCGCCCGCGAATAGCGTGGGCGGCGGCGCTTGCAGACCCGTCGGGGTTTTGGGCGCGGCGCAACATGTTTAAGGGTTGGTTTACCCTTGCGACGGCGTCTGGAGCCTCGCGAGGCAAAGGAGTGGCTATGAGGCAGTTGTGGACGCGCGCGGCGGTGATCGCCCTGACGGCTGGAACGCTCGCGGCCTGCGAAAGCACGGGCGGCGCGCTTTATCCCACCACCCGCGAAGCGCCGAGGCCCAACTTCCCGATCGTCCAGGCACCGGTCGCCAACCAGCAGCCCGAGGGCGCGTCGACCCCGCCCGAGGAGCCGCAGCCCAGCATTTCGGCGCCCGTCGGCAATGTCGGCGTTTCCAGCCAGCCGCTCGCGCCGGTCGCGCGTTCCGAGCCGCCGCCCGCCCAGGCCGACTACCGACCCGCGCCGGCCCCGCGTCCCGTGGTCGTCACCTCCGTCGGCGGTCCCGTCGTGACGATCGCCGGCCCGCCCAAGACCTACAAGGTCAAGTCCGGCGACAATATCGACGCCATCGCCCGCAACCTGGGCACCACCCGCGCCCAGCTGGCCAAGGACAACGACCTCAAGGCGCCGTACCGGATCCATCCGGGTCTGGTGCTGCAAGGTCCCGACAGCAAGGACGCCAAGGCCTATGTCGTCCAGACGGGCGACACGATGTTCGCCATCGCCAAGCGGTTCTCGGTCTCGGCCGCCGCCCTGGCCGAGGAAAACGACCTGAGCACCGGTTCGGCGATCCGCAAGGGCCAGAAGTTGCGCCTGCCGGACGGCTTCAAGGACAAGGGTCCCAGCCGGACCACGGTGATGCAGACGGCCGCCCAGACGCCGGTGAGCAGGGCGCCGTCGTCCGGCGGATCGTCGCCGATCGGCCGCGCCCCGACGCCCAGCGCCCCCACGCCCAGCGCCCAGACGCCCAGCGCCCAGACGCCCAGCGCCAGCCCCGGTTGGCGCCCGCCCGTCGCCGAGCGGCCGGTCGAAGAAGAGCCCGAAGCGCCCTCCGCCCGCCCGGTCACGACCACGACGGTCAGCGTCACCGGCCCGGTGGTCGAGGTCGCAGGCCCGCGTCGCACCTACACCGTCAAGTCGGGCGACGCGATCGACTCCATCGCCCGCAGCCTGGACACCACCCGCGCCGACCTGGTCGAGGACAACGACCTCAAGGCGCCGTACCGCATCAAGCCGGGCCAGAAGCTGAAGGGGCCGGCGACCACGGCCAAGGCCTATGTGGTCCAGAACGGCGACACCCTGGCCAACGTCGCCAAGCGCTTCACCGTCAAGCCCGCCGCCCTGGCCGACGAGAACGACATCAGGGTCTCGGCCTCGATCAAGAAGGGCCAGAAGCTGCGCCTGCCGTCCGGCTACAAGGACAAGGGCCCGCTGAAGACCACGGTGACCACGACCCCGGCCGCGCCGCGCGAAACCACGCCGGCCCCCAGCTATAACCCGCCGGCGACCACCAGGCCGCCGCCCGCCCAGACACCGTACCAGCCGCCGGTCTCGCAGCCGCGTCCCTATACGCCGCCGCCGACCAGCAACTACCCGCGTACGCCGTCCGGCCCGGTTTCCGCCCAGCCGACCCCGCCGCCGTCGAGCGGGCGGCCGATGATCGAGAGCAGCGCCCCGCCGACCGAGGCCGAGATCACCGCCGCCGGCCGCGGCCGTTTCGTCTGGCCGCTGCAGGGCGAGACGATCTCGGACTTCGGCCCCAAGGGCACGGGCCAGCGCAACGACGGGGTCAATATCCGCGCCGCCGCCGGCGCCCCGGTCCGCGCCGCCGCGGCCGGCGAGGTGGTCTATGCCGGCAACCAGGTTCCCGGCTTCGGCAACCTGGTGCTGATCAAGCACGCCGACGGCTGGGTCACGGCTTACGCCCACCTGTCGACCACCGAAGTGAAGATGCGCCAGCAGGTGGCTCAGGGCGCGACCCTGGGCGCGGTCGGCCAGACCGGCGGCGTCACCGAACCGCAACTGCACTTCGAGGTGCGCTACGCGCCCACCCCGAAGGACAAGGCGCGTCCGGTGGATCCCAGCCTCGTGCTGCCGAAGTAGTCAGACCTGCTTTCCCTCCCCCTTGTGGGGAGGGCGGAGGCCTCAGACTACTCCTGGCCCCAGCGCCACTTCCACGGGCCGTCGCTCTTGCGCCAGCTGACGACCAGCAGGATCGCCGTCGAGGCCAGGACGACGCCGAGATGCAGGTTCAGGTCGCGCCCGGCGAACACGACGCCGCTGGTCAGGACCACGGCGAGGAAGCCGATCAACAGCGCCCAGCCTTGCCAGCTGCAGGGTAGTCCAGCGCCGTATCCGTAGCGCTTCACGCGAAACCAAGGCTTGCCCATCTGGGCCTCCGATGCGGTTTTACGCCGGCAAGTTTACACCCAGCTCCCCCGCCAGGTCACGGATGAACTGCCAGGCCACGCGGCCGGAGCGCGCGCCGCGCAGCTGCGACCACTGCAGGGCCCTGCGCTCGAGGTTTTCGACCTCCAGGCCGAAGCGTTCGGCATAGGCGTGGATCGCGGCCAGATAGGTGGGCTGGTCCATGGGCGGGAAACCGATCCACAGGCCGAAGCGGTCGGAGACGCTCATCTCCTCCTCGGCGTTCTCGGCGGCGGCGATCGCGCCCTGGCTCTCCACGTGGTCGCGGGGCATCAGGTGGCGGCGGTTGGAGGTGGCGACGAACAGCACGTTCTCCGGCGGACCGGCCACGCCGCCTTCCAGGGCGGACTTCAGCGCCTTGGCGGCCGCGGCGCCGTCCTCGAACGACAGGTCGTCGCACAGCACCACGAAGCGCTCCGACCGCGCGCGAAGGGCGTCGAACAGCGGGGGGAGGGCGGTGACCTCGTCGCGGTCGACCTCGACCAGCTTCAAGGCCGGATATTCGGCGGCCAGCCCCATGAAGGCGGCCTTGGTCAGCGAGCTCTTGCCCGTGCCGCGCACGCCCCACAGCAGCACGTGGTTGCACGGCAGGCCGAGCGCGAAGCGGCGCAGGTTCTCGACGAAGCGGTCCTTCTGCCGCTCGACGCCGATCAGCAGGTCCAGGGCCATCGGATAGTCGGGGGCCGGTACGAAGGCGCCGCTTTTCGGCTCGTGCCGGAACAGCCGCCCGCCCTCGAAGCGGGGAGCGGCCGGAGCGGCCGGAGCCAGGCGCTCCAAGGCGTCGGCGATGCGGGCGAGTAGGGCGGCGGCGGCGTCGTTCATGTGTTGCTCCCTAGCCCCAGCGCGCCGTCATTGCAAAAGGACAGGTGAACGCATAGCTTCCGCCGACTTGGCCGGCCCCTATGTGTAGCGGGCCGCCAGACAGATTCTTTTGGAGACGACATGTCCGCCGCAGGCCTGCCCGCTACCTTGATGCAAATGGCGCCCATCCTCCTGATGGTCGTGCTCTTCTACTTCATGCTGATCCGCCCGCAGCAGCAGAACGCCAAGCGGCACGCCGCCGCCATCGCCGCCGTCAAGCGCGGCGACAACGTGGTGCTGTCCAACGGCATGCTGGGCAAGGTCGTCCGCGTCGAGGAAACCGAAGTCGGCGTCGAGATCGCCCAGGGCGTCACCGTGAAGGTGGTCAAGAGCATGATCGCCGAGATCCGCGCCAAGGGCGAACCCGCCCCGGCCAACGACCCCAAGAGCTGATCCCCTTCGCGCCGTAAAAAGGCGCCGAAAGGCGTCGTCCAGAGCCTGTAATCCATGCTGACCCTCTCCCGCTGGAAAGTCACCGCCGTCATCTTGTCGGTGATTTTCGGCATCGTCTTCACCCTGCCGAACCTGTTGCCGCAGAAGACGCTCGACGCGCTTCCCGGCTGGGTTCCCCACCAGAAGCTGAACCTGGGCCTCGACCTGCAGGGCGGATCCTATCTGCTCTACGAGGTCGACACCGACGCGCTGCGCGCCGAACGCCTGACCAACATGGTCGAGGACGTCCGCACCACGCTGCGCAACGACCAGATCCAATTCGGGGAACTGGGCGAGGCGGGCGGAATCGTCCGGGTCCGCGTCACCGATCCAGGCAAGGTGGACCAGGCGGTCAGCCTGCTGCGCCGGTCGATCGGCGGCCCCCTGGCCGGCGTCGTCGGCGGGCGCGACACCACGGTGAACAACCGGGGCGACGGCGTGCTGGAGCTGAGCTTCGTGCCGGAGGCCGCCAAGGCCGACGCCGCCAAGGCGGTGGACCAGTCGATCGAGACCATTCGTCGCCGGATCGACGCCCTGGGCACCAAGGAACCGACCATCACCCGTCAGGGCAGCAACCGGATCGTCATCCAGGCGGCCGGCGAAAGCGACCCGGCCCGCCTGCAGGCCGTGATCGGCCAGACCGCCAAGCTGACCTTCCAGATGGTCGACGAGACGGTTTCCCAGGACGACATGATCGCCGGCCGCATTCCGCCCGGCGTCGTGGTCATCCCGGGCACCCAGCCCGGCGAGCCGCCGATCCCGGTGGCCAAGCGCGCCTTGGTGGCGGGCGAGGACCTGGTGACCGCCAATCAGGAGTTCGACCAGAACGGCTCGCCCGCGGTCGGCTTCCGCTTCGGCGGGGCCGGCGCGCGCAAGTTCGGCGACGCCACGACCCGCAATGTCGGCAAGCGCTTCGCCATCGTGCTGGACGGCAAGTACATCTCGGCTCCGCGCATCAACCAGCCCCTGCCGGGCGGCTCGGGCATCATCACCGGCAACTTCACGCCGGAAAGCGCCGCCGAGCTGGCCCTGCTGCTGCGCTCGGGGGCTCTGCCCGCCAAGCTGAACCTGGAAGAGCAGCGCACCGTCGGGGCCGAGCTGGGCGCCGACGCGGTCCGGGCCGGCGCCATCTCGCTGGCCATCGGCGCGGCGGCGATGTTCGTCTTCATCATCCTGGCCTATGGCCTGTTCGGGATCTTCGCCGCCCTGGCGCTGATCGTGAACGTGCTGCTGATCATCGGCATCATGTCGATGACCCAGGCCACGCTGACCTTCCCCGGCATCGCCGGCCTGATCCTGACCCTGGCCGTCGCGGTCGACGCCAACGTGCTGATCTACGAGCGGATGCGCGACGAAGCGGCGGCGGGACGCTCGCCGATGTCGGCGGCCGACACCGGCTTCCGCCGGGCCATGGTCTCGATCATGGACGCCAACATCACCAGCCTGATCTCCGCGGCGATCATGTTCGGGTTCGGTTCGGGTCCGATCAAGGGCTTCGCCTGGACCCTGTCGATCGGCGTGTTCACCTCGGTGTTCACCGCCATCATCATCACTCAAGTGCTCATCGGCTGGTGGTTCAAGACCGCCAGGCCGAAGAAGCTGCCGATCGCTTAGGTTTCCATCATGGCTTGGCCTCTCATCCGCCTGATCCCCCGCCAGACCCACTTCCGCTTCGTGAAGTGGGCTCCGGTCGCCGCCGCCATCTCGGCCCTGCTGATCGCCGGCTCGTGCGTCTCGTTCTTCACCCAGGGCCTGAACCTGGGCATCGACTTCAAGGGCGGCGTCGCCATGGAAGCCCGCATGCCCACGCCCATCCCGTTGTCGGAACTGCGCAGCGAATTAGGCCAGATCGGCGTCCATGACGCCCAGGTGCAAGGGTTCGGTTCGCCCAATTCGGCGATGATCCGCTTCCTGCCCAAGGCGGGCCAGGACGCCAATGTGGAGGCGGCCGAGATCAAGCAGAAGCTGGTCGCCCACTTCCCGACCATGACCATGCCGGCCCCGTCGGTGATCGGCGCCAAGGTCTCTGGCGAGCTGCTGGGGGCGGGCTTCAAGGCCCTTGGGATCGCCCTGTTGCTGATGCTCGGCTACATCTGGTTCCGCTTCCAGTGGCAGTTCGGCGTCGGCGCCGTGGTCGCGGTGTTCCACGACATCATCCTGACGCTGGGCCTGCTGTCGGTGTTGCAGATCGAGTTCTCGATGACCTCGATCGCGGCCCTGCTGACGGTGATCGGCTACTCCATGAACGAGAAGGTCATCACCTTCGACCGGCTCAAGGAGAACCTGCGCAAGTACAAGACCACGCCGCTGCGCGACATCATCGACCTGTCGGAGAACGAGCGTCTGTCGCGGACGATCATCACCGGCTCGACCGCCCTGCTGGCCTTGGGCGGCACGATGATCTTCGGCGGCCCGGTGCTATTCCCGCTGGTCTTCACCATGACCTTCGGCATCATCATCGGCACCTATTCGTCGGTGTATATCGCCCTGCCGCTGATCCTCGTCTGGGGCGTCAAGCGGGGCGAAGAGGAAGCCACGCCGATCAAGCTCGGCGCCGGCACCCGGCCCTGATGCTGCGGCAGCCGCCATCGATCGACGCCTGGGGCGGCGGCGGCTTCCGCGTCTCCGGCGACTGGCGTCCGGGCTCGCTGCTGATCCTCGACGATCAGCCGCGGTCCTGGTCGGCCAGCAGCCTGGCCGCCCTCGCGCCCGACGACTTCGCCGAGGTCTTCGCGGCGGGCGGCGCGGTCGAGTTCGTGCTGCTGGGCGTGGGCCTGGTCAACGCCCTGCCGCCGCGCCCGGTGCGCGACGCGCTGAAGGCGGCGGGATTGGGCCTGGAGTTCATGAGCACCGAAGCCGCGGCCCGCACCTACAACGTCCTGGCCAGCGAAGGCCGGCGGCTGGCGGCGGCCCTGATCGCCGTCTAGCCGACCCGATACCCGCAAAGATCGTGTCTATTTGCCGACTCTGCGCGGCGCCCTATACCTGATCCCAGCAAAGGGCATTAGGGGGCCTGCACATGACCGCTCTACTTTCGAATTTCCGCAACACCATCATCGTCAGCGTCATCCTGGCGCTGGTGATCGCGTTCGGCTTCGGGCACAGCCCGCACGGCTTCGACGACGCCTATTTCCAGGCGCTGTTCCGCCTGATGCACGTGTTCTTCGGCATCCTGTGGATCGGGCTGCTGTACTATTTCAACTTCGTGCAGATCCGCGTCATGCCGCAGATCCCGGCCGAGCTGAAGCCGGCCGTGTCCAAGTACATCGCCCCCGAGGCGCTGTTCTGGTTCCGCTGGGCGGCGCTGGCGACCTGGGTGATGGGCGTGATCCTGGCCTTCTCGCGCGGCTATCTGGGCGAGGCGGCGACCTTCGGCCTGTGGGGCGGCTACCAGCGCGGCGTCGACATGGGCTTCACCTTCATCGGCCTGGGCATGTGGCTGGCGACGATCATGTTCATCAATGTCTGGGGCGTGATCTGGCCCAACCAGAAGCGCGCCCTGGGCATCGTCGAGGTCGACGCCGACGCCAAGGCCAAGGCGGCCAAGATGGCCATGCTGTTCTCGCGCATCAACACGCTGCTCAGCATCCCGATGCTGGTGACGATGACGATGTACCAGACGCTGTTCGGCTGATCCCGCTCCCACCTTCCGCTCATCCCGGCGAAAGCCGGGGGGCGGAAGGTGGGGTCACGGCCGTTCGAGCGACCAAGGCTCTTCCTGAAATCCGCTTGGTCCCGACCTTCGTCGGGGTGAGCGGAGTCCAGGAGGGGCCTTTTTCTTTTGGGCGACGCGGCGCATAAGCCGCGCCCATGACGACGCTGGACATCGCTCACCGCAACGACGGCCCCGAGACCGACCTGGACGCCTTGGTGCGCCGGGTCGATCCCGACCGCTGGCTGGCGAGCCGCTTCATCGTCGACCCCAAGGCGCGGGCGGACGTCGTCGCGCTGTACGCCTTCAACTACGAGCTGGCCCGTGTGGCCGCCGGGGTCAGCAACGCGCTGATGGGTGAAATCCGCCTGACCTGGTGGCGCGAGGCCATGGACGAGATCGCCGCCGGCCAGGTCGCCCGCAGGCATCCCACGGTCCAGGCCGTCGCCGCCGCCGGCTATCCCCTGAACGCCCTGGCCGACATGGCCGAGGCGCGAATGGCCGATCTCGACGCCGCGCCGTTCGAAACCGAGGCCCAGGTCCTGGACTATGTCGACGCCACGGCGGGTGCGGTGATGATGCTGGCGGCCTGGCGGCTGGACCCCAAGGCCGACCTTCACGCCCTGCGCGGCGCCGCGCGCGCCTATGGCTTGGCGGGCCTCTGGCGGCTGGAGCGGGCGGGGCGGCGGCGGCTGCCGACCGACTGGACGCAAGCCGATGTCCGCCGTCGGGTCCGCCTGGCGCGGGCCCAGGCGAGGGCGGAGCTGAAGGCCCTGCCGGTGACGGCCTTCCCCGCCGCCGCGCCGGCCGCCCTGGCCCAGGCCCAGACCGGGGCGCGCGAGCTGGGCGAACTGGAGATCCGCGCCAGGCTGACCTGGGCGGTCGCGACAGGACAGATCTAAAGCGTCGCGAGCGCGACCTCCACCAAGCATCGACAGCCATCCCAAGTTGTAGTGAGATGGAAAACGACTGCAACGGAGCGTCGGGATGCCCATTCGTCGCTACCTGCTGATGGCGTTCTTCCTGATCGCTGCGGCGCCGCCGCCGGAGGGTCCGAAAACCTTCGCCATCGTCGGAGCGACCATGGTGGACACCTCCAACTGGGGCGCGTCCAACCGAGACGTGGCGGACTCCATCGTGGTTGTCCGCGCCGGCAAGATTGTCGCCGCTGGACCGGCGGCGGACACGCCAATCCCGCCCGACGCCGAGCGGGTCGATGCGCGCGGCAAGTTCCTCATTCCCGGCCTTATCGACGGCTTCTCGTCGCAAGACGACCAGGGGTACGCCAACGCCCATCTGGCCATGGGCGTCACGACCGTGATCATTCCGCCCAAACCCGATGAGCGGCGGGGCTCGGTCCGGCACGGGCGGCCGGAACCCGACGTCCTGCAGCTCGACGAGGCGCGCGGCTATGACGAGCATGGCCTGGGTACGCCGACCCCGGAGGATCTCCAGGCCGCGGGCGGGGAGGTCGCGTGGCTGCGCAAGCACGCCCGACGCCTGACGGACGCCCAGGTCCGCGCCGACGTCGACGCCGCGTCCTGGACAGGCGCGGCGGGGGTGATGCTGATGTACCCGCTCGACGATCACCAGGTGCGGATCGCCGCCGATCAGGCGCGCAAACGCGGCCTGTTCACCATCGGCGAACTTGGCCATGCCTCGTACACCGCCGCGGCGCGCGCTGGCGTGCGGAGCTTCATCCACGTCTCACGGATCGAATTGGAGCTGGCCCCGGAACCCTTGCGATCGCAGGTGGCCGACGCGCCCTTCGCGCCTCCGAGCCGGCCCTCGGCCCAGCAATACAATCGTTTCCTCATCGCGCTGGACACGACGAGCCCGGCGTTTCGGACCTATGCGCGAACCCTGGCCCAGACCGGCGCCGTCTTGATGCCCACCTTGGCCCTCGGCGCTGGATTTCTGCCCGGCGGCGAAAATCCCTGGGCGAGCCCGATCGGGGCCCTGATCGATCCAGGCCAGGTCGAATACCTGCCCTACGATCGCCAGACCGGACTTGCGGGCGTACCGCCGGGCGCCGCGCCGGACTACGCCGTGCGGCGCCGCGCCCGGGCGGAGAAGGCGCAGGAGGAAATCGCCGCCTTCCATGCCGAGGGCGTCCACTTTCTGGCCGCTTCCGGCAGCGACGCGTTCGGCGTGCTGCCGGGCTGGGGCGAGCATCGCGAGATCCAGCTGCTGGCCGCCGCCGGACTGTCGGCCCGCGAAGCGCTGGCGGCCGCCACGAGCAACTATGGGCTGGCGCTGGGTCTCGCGGATCGCGGCCGGATCGCGCCCGGGACGCGCGCCGACCTGGTGCTCCTCGACGCTGACCCGACCCGCGACGTCGCCGCCCTGAAGACCATCAGGTCGGTCTGGCTGGCGGGCCAGCGCCTCGACCCGGCGGCGCTTCTCTCATGGCGTCCTCCGCCCCGTTGAGGGCTTGTCGACGGTCCGGAAGCGGCCTGGATGGCAGGCGGCCTACTTCGCCGCCTCGCCCTGGGTCCAGCGGTCGAGCCATTTCAGGACCTCGTCGTGCCACTGCACCGAGTTCTGGGCCTTCAGCACCCAGTGGTTCTCGTTGGGGAAGTACAGCAGCTTGCTGGGGATCCCCTTGCGTTGCAGGGCCGTGAACGTCCCGATGCCTTCCTCCAGCGGCACGCGGAAGTCTTGGCCGCCCTGGACCACCAACTCGGGCACGCTCCACTGGTCGACGTGGTCGGCCGGGTTGAATTTCGAATAGGTCGTGCCGGCCTGGTAAGGCGGGCCGCCGTTTTCCCACTCGCTGAACCACAGCTCCTCGGTGGAATAGCCCATGAAGCGGCTGTCGAAGATGCCGTCGTGGTCGACCAGGCACTTCCACGGCGCCTTCCACTGGCTGGCGATCCAATTGATCATGAAGCCGCCGTACGAGCCGCCCAGGGCGCAGGCGCGGTCCTTGTCGAGGAAGCCGTACTTGTCGGTCGCGAACGCCCAGCCCTTTTGCAGGTCCTCCAGCGGCCGGTCGCCCCAGTGTTGGCTGATCGCGTCGGTGAAGGCCTGGCCGTAGCCGGTCGAACCATGGAAATCGATCATCACCACGGCATAGCCGGCGCCGGCGTAGGTCTGGGCGTTCCAGCGATAGTGGAACAGGTTGCCGAACGAGCCTTGCGGGCCGCCGTGGATCAGGAAGGCCACTGGATATTTCTTGGCCGGATCGAAATTGGCCGGCTTGACCAGGTAGCCGTGCACGGTCTCGCCGTTCCAGCCGGGGAAGCTGAACTGCTCGGCATCGCCCATGGCCACGCCGGCCAGGGCCTGGGCGTTGTTGTTGGTCAGCTTGATCCGCCCGACCGCCTTCTTGCCGGTGGAGAGCGCATAGAGTTGGGCGGGGCTTTTCAGGTTGTCCTGCGCATAGACCAGGGTCCCGCCGCCCAGGCCGACGGCGCTGACATGGCCTTCGCCGGTCAGGGCCGTGACCTTGCCGGTCTTGACGTCCACCGCGAACAGCTTGGTCTGGCCGATGTCCTCGGCCGTCGTGTAGAGCGTCGCGCCGTCGGCGCTCCAGGTGATCGACTGGGCCGAGCGATCCCAGCCGGGGCTCAACTCGCGGACCTTGTCGCCCTCGCGGATCATGATCGCCAGGCGGTCCGCCTCGAACCCCGGGCGCTTCATGGCCAGCCAGGCCACGGCCTTGCCGTCCGGCGAGACGGTCGGCTGGGAGTCCATGCCCTTGTTGGCCGTCGTCTCGTTGGCTGGCGGCGCCGAGCCGTCGAGCGGGACGCGCCACAGGTCGTAATTGGTGCTCCAGGCCTCTTCGCGGTCAGCGGGCTTGGCCGAGAAGATCACCGACTTGCCGTCAGGGGTGATGTTGAAGTCCTCGTCGCCGCCGAACGGCTTGGTGGGGGCGTCGCCGTTGAAGCCGTTCATCAGCGCCACCGGCGCGCCGGTCGCCACCCCGGCCTCGTCCAGTTTCAGGGCGTAGAGATGGTTCTGCAGGCCGTCGTTCCAGGTGTCCCAGTGGCGGATGAACAGCTTGTCGTAGACCACGCCGGTCGTCTTGGCCGCGCCCTTGGCGGCCAGCCGGTCCTTGGTGCAGTCCAGGGTGTCGCAGTCGGGAAACACGGCCATGGCGATGACGATCGTCTTGCCGTCCGGCGCGATCTTGAAGGCGCCGACGTCGAACGGCGCCTTGGTCACCTGGACGGCGGTCTCGCCCGCCGCGTCGGTGCGATAGACCTGGTCCAGGCCGCCCGCCCGTCCGGAAATGAAATACAGGCCCTTGCCGTCGGGCGACCAGCGGGCGCTGCTGGCCCCGCCGTCAGAGACCGCCAGCCGCCGCGGGGCCATCCGGGCCTTCAGGTCGGCGATCCACAGCGACGTCGAGGCCTTGTTGGCCGCGTAGTCCATCGTCCGTACACTGTAGACGACGAACCGGCCGTCCGGAGACACGCGTGGATCGCTGATCCGCTCCAGCTGCACCATGTCCTTGGCGGTGAAGCCTCGGGCGGCCTGGTCCGGGGCGGCGAGCGCGGCCGGCGCGACGGCGAAGGCGGCCAGGCAGAGGGCGAAGGTGGAGGCGGCTAGGCGCAAGGTCTTGGTCATCGAAGCGGGATCCGGGAGATGTTGGCGCCGAAAGGCGGCCAGAGCCTAGCGAGGACGTGCGGGCTAAGCCAGGGGAGGGGCACAAGATTGCCTGGGAAACAGCACGCCGGCTCCAAGCTTTGCAATAAGACAAAATGATGGCCGCAAATTGGCTGAAAAAGCCATAAAAAACAAACTTCTAGAAAGGTAACAATCGGAAACAGGACTTGCTTTGCCGCGACGCAGCATCGCGCCTAAAGGGTAAGCGGGGCGAGAAGGCGGTCAGGTGAACCGCCCCGCTGCTAAGATAAGGGTTTCTAGTGTCGGCTTCGGCTTATTTTCAGCACACGGTCGCCGGACCGGTGATTTTCGCCGGGGTGGGCCTGCACACGGGCTCGCACGTGCGCGTCGCCGTGCGCCCGGCGCCGATCGATGCTGGCATCGTCTTTGTGCGCACCGACGTGAACGATCGCGACAACCGCGTGCCGGTCAAGCCGGACGCCGTCTGCCAGACCCAGCTGGGCACCGTCATCAACAACGCCGCCGACGTGCGCGTCTCGACCATCGAACACCTGATGGCGGCCCTGGCCGCCTTGGCGATCGACAATTGCGTCGTCGAGCTGGACGGTCCCGAAGTGCCGATCATGGACGGCTCGTCCGAGCCCTTCCTCAAGATTCTAGACCGCGCGGGTCGCCGCAAGCAGGAAGCCGCGCGCCGTTACATCGAGATCCTCGACACCGTGACGGTCGAGGAGGGCGACAAGCTGGCCAGCCTGTCGCCTTGCGACCGCTTCGAGGTGGCCTTCGAGATCGCCTTCGACAGCAAGGCCATCGGCCGCCAGCGCGTCGACCTGGCCGTCGACGAGGAATCGTTCCGCGCCGAGCTGTCCGACTGCCGGACCTTCGGTTTCGTCCGCGACGTCGAGGCGCTCCGCGCGATCGGCCTGGCGCGCGGCGGCTCGATGGAGAACGCCGTGGTCATCGACGGCGACCGCGTGCTGAACCCCGAAGGCCTGCGCCGTCCCGACGAATTCGTGCGCCACAAGGCGCTGGACGCGGTGGGCGATCTCTACGTGTTGGGCGCGCCGATCATCGGCCGTTTCGAGGGACTGTTGGCCGGCCACGGCCTGAACAACGCCGTCGTCCGGGCCCTGATCGCCAATCCCGCCGCCTGGCGCATGCGGGCCCATTCGGTGGAACTGGCCCAAGCTGTCTGACAATCTGCACCCGGACGTCGGGCTTCGGACCTGATTTGGTCAAAAAGCCGATGTCTGTAGGGTTTGGGCGGATTCCCCGGGGGATGCGCCTTGGGGCGTATCCTGTCACGGCTCGGCTTCCATTTGCGCCCGCATCGGCGTGGTGTAGAAGCCTTGCACGGCGCAGGGGCGCACGTTTGCTTCGAGGGTGAAAAGTCCGTGCTTCGTAATTTCTCGGGACGCCAGGCCGCTACTGTCGCGACCGCTGTGCTGGTCGCCCTGTCGGTCACCGCCTGCGCGGGCAAACACAAGAAGCCGACGCTGGCCTATGAAGAGCGCCCCGTGGAGCTGCTCTATACGACCGGCGCCGATCGCCTGGACCGCGGCAGCTGGAACGAGGCCGTCGACTATTTCCGCGAGGTCGAGCGCCAGCACCCGTATTCGGAATGGTCGCGCCGCTCGATCCTGATGACCGGCTACGCCCACTACATGGGCAACCAGTACAACGAGGCGATCTCTGACGCCGACCGCTTCATTGGCCTGTACCCGGGCAATCCGTCGGCCTCGTACGCCTATTATCTGAAGGCCGTCTGCTATTTCGAGCAGATCGTCGACGTGAACCGCGACCAGGCCGCGACCGAGCAGGCCATGGCCGCGCTGCGCGACGTGGTCCAGCGTTATCCGAACTCGGAATACGCCCAGGACGCGCGCCTGAAGATCGACATGGTCAGCGACCAACTGGCCGGCAAGGAAATGACCATCGGCCGCTACTATCTGAAGAACGGCCAGACCCTGGCCGCCATCGGCCGGTTCCGCACGGTGATCGACCGCCACCAGACCACGTCGCACACCCCCGAGGCCCTCTACCGTCTGGTCGAGAGCTACCTGACCCTGGGTCTGCTCGACGAGGCCAAGCGCAACGGCGCCGTCCTCGGCTACAACTTCCCGGGCGATCCCTGGTACGCCGAGGCCTACAAGCTGCTGACGGCCAACAACCTCAAGCCGGCCGTCGAGCCGCTGAAGGCCGGCAACAAGAAGAACATGCTGGACCGCCTGGTCCACGACAAGGACACCACCTTGGCCCCGCCGGCCAACGGCGAGGCGCCCGCGGCCACGCCGGCCACGACGGCGGCCCCGGGCGAGACCAAGCCCCCGGCGGCTCCCGCCAAGCCCAAAAGGGGCGGGATCATGGGCGTGCTGGGCATGTAGCGTTCAGACGGGCCGGTCCTCCAGGATCGGCCCGTTTTTCGTTCGGAAGCGGGCTTCCGGCCGCGCGAGAACGTCCCGAGAACAAGCCCTCTAGGAAAAACCGTGATTCCCGGCGATCCTGGCGCCATGCTGATCGGCCTTTCCATCCGCGACGTCGTGCTTATCGAGAGCCTGGACCTGGCCATCGGTCCGGGTCTGACCGCGCTTACCGGCGAGACCGGGGCGGGCAAGTCGATCATCCTGGACGCCCTGGGCCTGGCGACCGGCGCGCGCGCCGATGCGGGGCTGGTTCGTCGGGGCGCCGCCGGCCACGCCAGCGCCACGGCCATCTTCGCCCTGCCGGCCGACCACGCCGCCTTCGCCTATCTGGACGACAAGGGCCTGGACTACGCCCGCGACGAGGACCTTGTCCTGCGCCGCCAGCTGTCGCCGGACGGCCGCTCGCGCGCCTTCGTCAACGATCAGGCCACCAGCGTCGGGGTGCTCAAGGACCTGGGCGCCCTGTTGCTCGAGGTTCATGGCCAGCACGAGACCGTCGGCCTGCTGGACCCGCGCACCCATCGTGGTCTCCTTGACGCCTTCGGCGTGGTCCGGGTTGGCGCCGTGGCCTCGGCCTGGAGCGCCTGGCGCGCCGCCCGGGAAAAGGCCGCCGCCTTGCGCGACCTGGCCGACCGCGCGGCCGTCGAAACCGAGGAACTGACCCTTCGGCTGTCCGAGCTGGATCGCCTGGATCCGCGCGAGGGCGAGGAGACGGCCCTGGCCGAGGAGCGGGCCCTGCTCGGCTCGGCCGAAAAGGCGCTGGCCGACATCGCCGCCGCGTCCGAGGCTCTGGGCGGCGACGCCTTGTCGGGCAAGCTGGCCGGCGCCTTCCGCGCCCTGGAACGGGCGCGAGACCGCGCCGTCCAGGCCGGCGCGCCCGCCGACGGTCCCGCCGTCAGCCGCCTGGCCGCCGCCTGCGAGGCGGTCGACCGCGCCTTGGTCGAGGCCCAGGAGGCCGCCGCCGCCATCGACGCCGCGGCCGAGGGCTTCGAGTTCGAGCCCGACCGCCTGGAGAAGGCCGAGGAACGCCTGTTCGCCCTGCGCGGCATGGCCCGCAAGCTGAACGTCGCCGTCGAGCTCTTGCCCGACAAGCGCGCCGAGTTCGCCGCCCAGCTGCAGGCGATCGAGACCTCGGGCGAGGCTCTGAAGGCGGCCGAGCAAGAGGCCGCGGACGCCCGCGCCGCCTATCTGTTCGCCGCCCAGGCCCTGTCGGCCGAGCGCCGCGCCGCCGGCGATCGTCTGGCCGCCGCCGTCGAGGCCGAGCTGGCGCCGCTGAAGCTGGACAAGGCTCGGTTCCAGGTCGCCGTCGAACCGCTGGGCGAGGACCGGGCGGGCCCGACCGGCGCCGATCGCGTCGCCTTCGAGATCTCGACCAATCCCGGCGCGCCGTTCGGACCGATGGAGACCATCGCCTCGGGCGGCGAACTGGCCCGTTTCGCCCTGGCCCTGAAGGCCGCCCTGGCCGGCCGCGACGGCCCCCAGCCGCTGATGATCTTCGACGAGGTCGACCAGGGCGTCGGCGGGGCGGTGGCCGACGCGGTGGGGCTGCGACTGAAGCGCCTGGCGGCCAACGCCCAGGTCCTGGTGGTCACGCACTCGGCCCAGGTCGCCGCCCGGGCCGACGCCCACTGGCGGATCGCCAAGTCCGGCGACGACACCTCGATCCGCACGCGCGTGGAGCCGCTGTCGCCGGCCCAACGTCAGGAAGAGATCGCCCGGATGTTGTCCGGCGCGGAAGTCACCGAGGCGGCGCGCGCGGCGGCGAAGGCGCTGATCGGCTAGCTCTGGTCCGTTGATCCCGGGCGAAGAGCGGAGTTTCGCAGTCTATCCCCGCCTATCCGCAACCAAGCCCAGCAAATTCAACGCCCTAAAGTTTCTCGACCCGATTTGGTCCTCACCCCTTCCGGACGGCCGCATACTGCTTGCACCTGAGAGCATGGGGAGGGCGCACGTACGGCGACCGATGCGGCTTTCGGGGGTGGTCGAGCGGGAAGCGGCTCGCCGAGGTCTTTGGTGACAGCCTTTGGGCGTCCAGGTCAGGCTCCTTGCAACACAGGACGAAGCCCTGGCGGCGAAGGATCGGCGGACGCGGCAGGCCTGGGCTGAAATCGCCCAGGCGTTCCGGGACGCGCCAACGTCCTGCCCGTCGGGGGCCTCCATCGGAGCGGGTTAAGAATCCGCGATCCGAAGGCTTCCGGATAACGGCTGCGCGAAGCGCCTGACTTCGTCGAAACGGTACTTACAACTGCCAATCATCCGGGCGAGGCCCGGGCGCTTCGCACCCTTCCCATTCCATCGCAGCTTCGGCGCGTGAGCGTGAAACCGTGCCCGCGAAAGACCCCCTCAGTCGCTCCGCGACAGCTCCCCCAGAGGGGGAGCATCTGGGCGCTCTAGATCCTCCCCCTCTGGGGGAGGTGGCCCGGAGGGCCGGAGGGGGATCGCCGGATCAACCACCCACCGCTAGTCTGCCGCCGTTCTCCATTCTTCGGATTCGCCCGTGTCCCAGATCGCCGTCGCCGACCTCACCGAAGCCCAGGCCGCCCGGGAACTCGAGCGCCTGGCCGACGACCTGGCGGCCCACGACCTGCGCTACCACCAGCAGGACGCCCCGACGATCACCGACGCCGAGTACGACGCCCTCAAGCGCCGCAATCTCGACATCGAGGCCCGTTTTCCGCACCTGATCCGCGAGAACTCGCCGTCGATGCGGGTCGGCGCCGCGCGGGCCGAACAGTTCTCGGCCGTCGAGCATGGCGTGCCGATGCTGAGCCTCGACAACGCCTTCTCCAACGACGAGGCCACCGAGTTCGACGCCCGCATCCGCCGGTTCCTGCGGCTAACCAGCGAGCCAGTGTTCTATACCGCCGAGCCCAAGATCGACGGTCTGTCGGCCTCTTTGCGCTACGAAAAGGGCGTGCTCGTCCAGGGCGCGACCCGGGGCGACGGCCGTGTGGGCGAGGACGTCACCGCCAACCTGCGAACCATCGCCGACATCCCCCATCGGCTGAAGGGATCGGGCTGGCCCGAGGTGATCGAGATTCGCGGCGAGGTCTATGTCGAGCTCGAGGCCTTCGCCGCCTTCAACGCCGCCGCCCTCGAGGCCGGCCAGCGCACCTACGCCAACCCCCGTAACTTCGCCGCCGGCTCGCTGCGCCAGATCGATCCGAAGATCAGCGCCCAGCGGCCGCTGCGGTTCTTCGGCTATGCCTGGGGCCTGACCAGCGCCGGCTTCGCGGCCACCCAGTGGGAAGCGCTGGCGAAGCTGGAGGACTGGGGCTTCGTCACCACCGCTCCGCCCGCCAAGCAGGTGCGGGACGCCCAGGGCCTGCTGGACATCTACGCCGAGTTCGAGGAGCTGCGGCCCAAGCTGGCCTTCGACATCGACGGGGTGGTCTACAAGGTCGACGACTTGGAGCAGCAGCGTCGCCTGGGCTTCGTGTCGCGGTCGCCCCGCTGGGCCATTGCCCGCAAGTTCCCGGCCCAGCGGGCCCGCACGATCCTGGAGGCCATCGACCTGCAGGTCGGCCGCACCGGCGCGATCACCCCGGTGGCGCGGCTGAAGCCGGTGACGGTCGGCGGCGTCTCGGTGACCAACGCCACCTTGCACAACGCCGACGAGATCGCGCGGCTGGACGTCCGCGTCGGCGACACCGTGGTGATCCAGCGCGCCGGCGACGTCATCCCGCAGATCGTCGAGGTGGCTCTGGAGGAGCGGTCCGATCCGCCGCCCCCGCCTTACGACTTTCCGCACCAATGTCCCTGCCCGCTGAAGACGCCGCTGGCCCGCGAGGTCAACGCCTCGGGGACCGAGTCGGTGGTGCGGCGCTGCACGGGCGAGTTCGCCTGTCCGTTCCAGCGCATCGAGCACCTGCGCCACTTCGTCTCGCGCCGCGCCTTCGACATCGAGGGCCTGGGCGAGAAGCAGTTGGCGGCGTTCTTCGAGGCCGGCTGGATCAAGGAACCGGCCGATATCTTCAAGCTGGCCAAGGACGAGGAAAAGCTGGCCGAGCTGAGGGCGCGCGACGGCTATGGCGAGACCTCGGTGGCCAATCTGGTCAAGGGCATCGAGGCGCGGCGCACCATCGGCCTGGACCGGGTGATCTACGGCCTGGGCATGCGCGACATCGGCGAGACGACGTCGACGGTCCTGGCCCGCAACTTCGACCGCTTCGAGGACCTGCAGGCCGCCGCCGAGCGGGCCGCCGCCCAGCTGCCGGGCGCGGTCTATCTGGAGCTGGCGGGCGCGGCGGGCGTCGGTCCCAAGGCGCGCGACGAACTGGTCGAGGCGGGGAAGGGCGGGCTGAAGGCCGACCCCTGGCCGGAAGCCGACAGCCTGGAGGTCAAGATCGGCCACGCCGTGCCCAGGCTGAACAAGCCGGCCCGGGCGGCCCTAGCCGAGCGCTACGGCGACTGGAACGGCTTCGCCCAGGCCCTGGCGGAGGCGGGGCAGGGCGCGCCCGGCGACGACTATCTGCAATTGGCGGCCATCGACGGGATCGGTCCCGTGGCGGCCCAGTCGATCGCCCGCTTCTTCGCCGAGGCGCACAATCGCGAGAAGGTCGCCAATCTGGTCGCCGAGCTCGATATCCAGCCGGTGGCCAAGCCCAAGACCGACACCGCCGTGGCCGGCAAGACCATCGTCTTCACCGGCTCGCTGGAGAAGATGACCCGCGACGAGGCCAAGGCCCAGGCCGAGGGGCTGGGCGCGAAGGTCGCTTCGTCGGTGTCGAAGAAGACAGACCTCGTGGTGGCCGGTCCCGGCGCGGGCTCAAAGCTGAAGACGGCCACCGAGCTGGGGATCCAGGTGATGACCGAGGACGAGTGGCTGGCGATGGTGGGCGGATAGCGATGCCTTTCGCGAGAACGCCAAACCCCTTCCATCTTCCCGGCGAAGTCCCCGGCCTTCGCCGGGGAAACGGCGACGGGCTGAGCCGCACCGCGACAGACGGCGTGCTTGAGCGGAAGGAACTCTGATGCCCGTCGTCGCGATCGACTTCGAAACGGCCAACGAGCAGCGCTCCAGCCCCTGCGCCATCGGTCTGGCCTGGATCGAGGACGGCCGGATCACGGATGTGGAGCATCACTATATCCGGCCCCGCGACATGCGGTTCTCGGGCTGGAACATCGCCGTGCATGGCATCCGGCCGGCCGACGTCGAGGACGCCGACGAGTTTCCGGCGGTGCTGTCGCGGCTTCGCGACCGGATCGAGACGGCGACGGTGATCGCCCATAACGCGGCGTTCGACATCAGCGTGCTGCGCCGCACCTGCGAGCTCTACGGCCTGCCGTTTCCGTGTTTCGACTATATCTGCACGGTGCAGGTGGCCAAGAACACCTGGCCTGAACTGCCGTCGGCCAAGCTGAACGCGGTCTGCGATTTCCTGGGCGTCGACTTCAAGCACCATGACGCCGCCCAGGACGCCTATGCCTGCGGCAGCGTGGCCCTGGCGGCGGTGGAAGCGACCCGGGCCGGGCACATCCGCGAATTGCCCGACAGGCTGGGCATGGTGGCCGGCCGCCTGACCGCCACGGGCTACACGACCTGTTCCAGCTCAGGACCCAGGCGGCGCGCCCTCTAGGCCGACCGGCGCGGCTTGTCGGACCTGGGCCATCAATTCATGACCGGTTCAGCCGAACGCGCGTTAGAAAGAGGCCAAACCTAGGGAGACGACCTCAATGAAACTGCCTATCCTCGCCGCCGCGCTCGCCCTGTCGGTCTCCGCCCCGGCGCTCGCCCAGGACGTCACCGGCCTGTGGCAGACCCAGACCAACGGCGGTCAGGTCGAGATCGCCCGTTGCGGCAACAGCCTGTGCGGCAAGCTGGTCAGCTCGGATCACATCAAGAGCGATCCGACCGTCAAGGACGTCAAGAACAAGGACGCCTCGCTGCGCGCCCGTCCGCTGAAGAACATGCAGATGCTCTACGACTTCACCGGCGGGCCCACCAAGTGGACCGGCGGCAAGGTCTATAACGCGGCCGACGGCGGCACCTATTCGGGGACGATCACCCTGATCTCGGCCAATGAGTTGAAGCTCAAGGGCTGCATCGTCGCCCCGCTGTGCAAGACCGAGAAGTGGACGCGGATCAAATAGCGCCAAGGTCGGGGACAGGCTCATGGCCTGTCCCCATCGAGGCTAGGCCACGACCTCGTCGGCCGGGCAGTCGGGCAGAACGAGCATGTCGTGCGGTTCGTAGCGGTCGTTGGCGGTCTTCAGGTATCGGCAGCCGGTCCGGCTGTTCAGCGCTTCGACCTTCACCGGCGCGCCGTCGCGCATGACGAAGAACTGCCACTTGCCGGTGTCGATCAGCTTGATCGCTTCCTTGATCGTCAGCTTCCAGGGCTTGTCGGTTCCGCCGCCGACATGGGTGATCCGCTCGTAGGTGCTGTGGCGCCCGTTCCGGGCGATGCAGGTGATTTCAGCGCGTTTAGCCATGGCGTCTTGGTCGTCCGCAAAAGATACGCAAAGGCCGCGTCCGTTCTGCCGGGGGCGGAACGAACCGTCGCGGGGTGTGCGTATCTGGAGGTGAAAGGGCGCCGAGAGCCGACGCGCTTCCTACTGTAGCAGATTTCGCGAGACTTTGGGACTTAAGGCTCGGCTTGCCGACGCCGTGGCCGCGTCACCCTGTCACCGTGTAGATCATGATCCCCGTCGCCACCGACAGGTTCAGGCTGTCGGCCCTGCCGCGCATGGGGATCTTGACGTTGACGTCGCAGGCGGCGGCCAGTTCGGGCGGCAGGCCCTGCTGCTCGTTGCCCATCAGGATCAGCGACGGCTTCACATAGTCGGCGCTCTTGTGGTCGACCGTGGCGCTCAGCAGGGTGCCGACCACGCTGCCGGGCCAAGTCTCGCGCCAGGCCAGGAACTCGGCGATCGAGGCCTTGGCGATCTTGACCGCGAAGATCGAGCCCATGGTCGCCCGCACGCCCTCGACCGAATAGGGGTCCACGCAGTCACCGACCAGGATCACCCCGCCGCAGCCCGCCGCGTCGGCGGTGCGGATCACGGTGCCCAGATTGCCCGGGTCGCGCACCGCCTGCATGGCCACCCAGCACGGCGCGCTCTCGGGGACGATGGCGTTAAGCGGCGTGTAGACCTGCCTGAAGACGCCGACCACGGCCTGCGGGTTATCGCGACGGGAGACCTTCTCAAGGATCTCGCGATTGACCTCGATGACTTCGCCGCCGGCCTTCAGGCAGGCTTGGCTGGCCTTCTGCAGCATCGGATGATCGGCGGCGTCGCGGCCGTACATCAGGATCTTGGGGGCATGGCCGCAGTCGATCGCCTCGATGACGATCTTCAGCCCCTCAGCCAGGAACAGGCCGCTCTCCTCGCGCTCCTTGCGCATATGCAGGGCGCGGACGGCCTTGACGGTATTGTTGGACAGGGAGGTGACGGTCTTGGCGTTCATCGCGGTCACCCTTCAGACGCCCAGCGGGCGAAGAACGACAGGCCGATCTGGCGGTCGCCCTTTTCCTCGACCAGCGACAGCTCGCCCCAGTCGATGACCCCGCCGCGACCCTTCAACTCCTGGGCCAGCAAGCCCGACATCGCCGCCCCCGACACCCGGGCGGCATAGGCGTTCATCAGCAGGAACGAGGCGTCGGGAGCCAGGATCTGGGCGCAGTTGGCCGTCAGCTCGGCCAGGTCTTCGAACAGACGCCAGACCTCGCCGTCCGCGCCGCGCCCGAACTTCGGCGGGTCCAGGATGATCCCGTCGTATTGCGAGCCGCGCCGGACCTCGCGGGCCACGAAGCGGCGGGCGTCCTCGACGATCCAGCGGATGGGCTTGTCGGCCAGGCCGGCGAAGGCGGCGTTCTCGCGGGCGAAGCCGACCGACTTCTTGGACGCGTCCACATGGGTGACGGCCGCCCCGGCGGCGGCGCAGACCAGGCTTGCCACGCCGGTGTAGCCGAACAGGTTCAGGACCTTGGGCTGTTTGCCGGTGATCGAACGGACGCGCTGGTCCTGCCAGGCCCAGTTGGCGGCCTGCTCGGGGAAGAAGGCCAGGTGGCGGAACGGGGTGAACTGGCCGTGGAACCTGGCCTGGCCCCAGGCCAGGTCGAACTTCTCCAGCGGCCTGCCCTTGAAGCGCCAGCGGCCGGCCTCGTCCTCGTCGGACGGATCAAAGACCGCGTCGGCGGCGTCCCAGACCTTGGCGTCCAGGCGCGGGGCCCAGAAGCATTGCGGCTCGGGACGCACCACGGTGTAGCGGCCGTAGCGCTCCAGCTTCTTGCCATGGCCGCTGTCGAGCAGGGCGTAGTCGGCCCAGCCGGTGGTGCGCATGACAAGCGGGGCGGCGGCGATGGTCGGATCCATGCCCCGCCAATAGCCGCTCAGGGCAAGGCCCGTCCAGTCCGCGCCAGCAGGTGCAGCCGCCAGGGATTGGCGGAGCGCGGCGCATGCGGGGTCTTGTCCCAATGGAAGGGCGAGACGACGAACTGCCGAAGGGCCTCTATGGCGGCCAGGCTCTGGAGCGGCCAATAGGCGATCGCGCCGAGCAAGGGCAGGGCCCTTTGCCGGTGTCCCGCGCGCCGCTGGGCCTCGGAGCCGGCGATCGCCACGCAGGTCCATCCGAAGAACACCAGCATCCAGTCCATGGCATGGACGGCGGGACACAGATCGAACGCCGAGCCGGCGCTCTGCGCGACCAGCCAGAGGAGCATCGGGCCGTGCAGGTGCGACGAGACGACCGGCAGGGCCAGGGTCAGGACGAGCGCGGCGGCGCCGCGCGGCGTGCGGACGGCCTCGCCGCGCATGTGCACCGCCAGGGTCTGCAGATGTCCCTTGATCCAGCGCGCTCTCTGCGGCTTCCAGACCTTCCAGCGGGTAGGAGCGGTCTCGAAGGTCGGGCGAGCCATGACGTCCAGCCGCCGGCCCCGCGCCGCCAGGCGAAAGCCGATGTCGGCGTCCTCGGTGACATTGTACGGATCCCAGCCGCCGACGGCGCGCAGTTCCGACGCCCGGAAGTGGTTGCTGGTGCCGCCCAGCGGAAAGGGCAGGCTCCAGCGTGCGAAGGCGGGCAGGAGGATCTCGAACAGGACCGCGTATTCGAGCGCGAACTGGTCGGGCACGAAGCGCGGATCGGGTTCGATCCTCAGCGGCGCCTGAAGGCAGGCCAGGGCGTCGTCGGCCACGGCGAAGCGCGCGGCGGCTTCCCTCAGTTGGCCGGGGTGGGGCGCGTCCTCGGCGTCGTAGATGACGACCAGATCGCCGTTGGCCCGGTCCAACGCGACGTTGCAGGCCCGGGGTTTGGTCTGGGGCGAGCCCGGCGCGGCGATCAGAACCTGGAACCCGGCCGGCAGGTCCAGGTCGGCGAATGCTGCTTGGGTCTCATGGTCCTTGGCCTCCAGGACGATCAGCACCTGCAGTCGGTCCCGTGGATAGTTGAGCTTCGCGAGATTGGCGATCAACTCGGCCGCCACGCCGGCTTCCCGATAAAGGGGGACAATGACCGTATAGGCGGGCAGCATTTCATCGGAGAGGGGCGCGGCGGCGGACGCCTTTCTCGGCGTGAAGGCAGCCACCAGTTTGATCGCCGAACTGCCCATGAAGCCGACGAAGAACAGCAGGTGAAACCCCTCGAAGGTGCCGTGGGGGTCTATGGCGATCAGCGTCAGAACGCCGACGATCAGCGCCGACAGCCCAATGACCTGGGCGCGCGACAGGCGTCTGTGAGCCCCGTCAGGAAGCGGCTTGGCCGGCGGGGGCGCGGTTTCGAGGCGCTTCTGGGCCTCATTTTCGACCGACGGTCCGAATGAACCGCGCAGCCGCTGCTGGTCTCGTTCCTCTCGCGCCATCGCCCCCTGCCGCGCCAATCGGATCCAGCGAGTAGATAACGAATCCTCAACTATAAGGTGTCAAACGGAAAAACGCGCGTTTTGGGTAAATTGTCGACGGTTGCGACGTCTGTGTGATTCCCGTTTAGTGTCGGATTCGGGGACTAGGCAGGGGAACGCCATATCGTGACGGTCGCGTTGAAGAAGCCGCACAAGTCTGCGCGCAAGCCCAAGGGCGACGGGCACCTGCGTCGTGGAGAGATCCTGGTCGCGGCCGAGAGGATCTTCATCGCCGAGGGTTACGCCGGCGCGACGATCCGCAAGATCGCCGATGCGGTGGGCGTGTCGTCAACCGCGCTCTACATGCACTTTCGCGACAAGGACCAGATCCTGCTGGAGATCAGCGACAACGCGATCAGCCAACTCCTGGCCTTGAACGTCGATATCGCCCACCGGCCGATCGATGCGGTGAGCCGGGTCAGGCTGATGCTCGAAGCCTACATGAAGTTCGCGCTCGACAACCCCAACACCTACCAGCTGGTGTTCTGCGGCTCGCGCGATGTGATCTCCAAGGAAAAGCAGGCGGCCACCGCCGAGTTGGGCGATCGCTGCTTCGAGGAATTCAGCGGACCGATCCACGAGATCGCCGCCGCCGGTCGCCTGCGCACCGGCTCGGGCGAAAGCGCGGCACAGGTGTTATGGTCCGCGTGCCATGGCCTGGTCGCCCTGCTGATCACCATGCCCGACCGCAACTGGGCGCCGCGGGAGGAACTGATGAAGGTCACCCTCGACGGCCTGCTGCACGGCTTGGTCACGGACTGACATCCATGCGCGCCGCCTGGATCGCCGGCTTCGTCGTCGGCCTGGCGGCCTTCGCGGGTCCGGTCGCGGCCCAGACGGCGGTCCCCCGCGTGATGTCGCTGGACTCCTGCGCCGACCAGTACGTGCTGGCCCTGGCGCCGCGCGAGGCGGTGGTCGGCGTTTCGCCGCGCGCCGCCGCGCCGGACTCCTTCCTGCGCGCCAAGGCGGCCGGCTTGCCCAAACGACGGACGACGCTGGAAGCGGTACTGGGCGCAAGGCCCGACATCGTGGTGCGACAGTGGGGCGGCGATGCGCGCCTGACGACCGCCATCGCCCGGCGCGGCGTGCTGACCGTCAGCCTGGGCGACGCCACGGACTTCGACGGCGTGCGGGCCAATGTGCGCCAGGTCGCCCTGGCGTTGAACCGCAAGGCTGCGGGCGAGGCCCTGCTCACGCGCATGGACGCCGACCTGGCGCGGGCCTCTGGCGCCGGAAGAGGGCGCGCCGCCTTCTATCTGACGCCGGGCGGCTACACGGCCGGGCGCAACACCATGATCGACGCCATGTTCAGGGCCGCGGGCTTCGCCAACGCCTCGACCCAGCCCTATTTCTCGCCCGCGCCCCTGGAGCAACTGGTGCTCGATCCGCCCAAGGCGGTGGTGCTGGGCTTTTTCGATCTCACCCGGGCCGGCGCCGACCGCTGGGGTCCTGGCCGGCACGCGGCGTTGCGCAAGGCGACGGGCGGTCGGGTCATCGCCTCGCTGCCCGGCGCCATGCTGGGCTGCTCGGCGTGGTTCGCGGCCGACGGCGCGCGCGCCCTGGCGGAGGCCGCGCGATGACCGCCCGACGTCTGGAGCTTCTGCTGTTGCTGGCGCTCGCGGCGGCCGCCGTCGTGGCGATAAGCCTGGGCGAGAGTCCGCTGAGCGCCGCCCAATACCATCAGGCCTTGACCGACCTGGCTTCGCCGCCGGCCGAGGTGCTGTGGGCGATCCGTCTGCCGAGGGTGCTGATGGCCGCCTTGATCGGAGCGGGCCTGGGGCTGGCCGGAGCGACGATGCAGGGACTGCTGCGCAACCCGCTGGCCGAGCCCGGCGTGCTGGGCGTCTCGGCCACGGCGGGCCTGGGCGCATCCCTGGCCATCGCCGGCGGGCTGGCGGCCATGCCGGGCGCGATCGAGTTGGCGGCCCTGGCCGGCGCGCTGTTGGCCGGCGCCGTGGTGGTCGGCCTGGCGGCGCGGTTCCGCGAGCCGGAGGTGCTGATTCTGTTCGGCGTGGCCCTGTCGGCCTTCGCCGGAGCTCTGACGGCCCTGGTCTTCAACCTGGCGCCGTCGCCGGTCGCCATCGCCGAGGTGCTGGCCTGGCTGATGGGTTCGGTCGAGAACCGCGACTTCACCGACATCCTGCGCGCCTTGCCGCCAATGGTCGTCGGGGCGGGGCTGTGCCTCTACGCCGCCAAGGGCCTGCGGATGCTGACCCTGGGCGAGGAGGCGGCCCAGATGTCCGGTCTGCCGATGGCGCGACTGCGGGTGGCGGCCGTCGCCGGATCGGCCCTGCTCGCCGGGGCTTCGGTCGCCGCGGCGGGGGTGATCGGTTTCGTCGGCCTGGCCGCGCCGCATCTGGTGCGGGCGGCGGTCCGCGACGATCCGGGCAAGCTTCTGCGGCCCTCGGCCCTGGCCGGCGCGCTGCTGCTGGTCGCCGCGGACCTGGCCGCCCGGGTGATCCCGACCGAGCAGGAGTTGAAGCTGGGCGTGGTCACGGCCCTGTTCGGCGCGCCGGTTTTCGGCCTGCTGGCTTGGCGCGCCGCGCGGAGCTGGCGGTCGTGACGGCGGCCTGGACCCTCACCGGCGTCAAGGCCCGACGCGGCAAGGCGCTGGTGCTGGACGGCGCCTCGCTGAGCGTCGCGCCGGGCGAGGTGCTGGGCGTGGTCGGGCCCAACGGCGCGGGCAAGACCAGCCTGCTGCGGGCGGGTCTGGGCTTGATGGCGCTGGAGGCGGGCGGCGTGTTGCTGGCCGGCCGACAGGTCGCCGACCTCAATCCTCTCGAGCGCGCCCGGCTGGTCGGCTATCTGCCGCAGGAACGCCGCTTGGCCTGGAACCTGCCCGCCCTGGACGTCGCCGCCCTCGGCGCGCCGGACCTGCCGCCCGGCGAGGCGCTGGCCGTGGCCCGGGATCGGCTGGAACGGGTCGGGGTCGGCGATCTGTCCGACCGTGGCGTTCTCGACATGTCCGGCGGCGAACGGGCGCGGGTGCTGCTGGCCCGGCTGCTGGCGACCCGCGCGCCGCTTCTGGTCGCCGACGAGCCGGTCGCCGGTCTTGATCCCGACGCCCAACTGCTGACCTTGGATCTGCTGTGCGCCGAGGCCGCGGCCGGGGCGGCGGTGGTCGTCACCCTGCACGACCTCGGCTTGGCGGCGCGATCCTGCGATCGGATCCTGGTGCTCGATCACGGCCGCGTCGTCGCCGAGGGGCTCCCGACGCAGGCCCTGTCTCCCGCGGTGCTGAGGCGCGTGTTCAAGCTCGACGGAAGCCTCATCGAAACGCCCGCCGGCCTGGTGGTGGCGACCAAGCGCGCTGGAAGCCTCTCCCGCTAGGAGACCCGGGCTTCCTAACGCGTTCCCGGCACGTAGCCGCCCTGAGGGATCGCCGTCGTCGAACTGCTGGCTCCCCCGATCGGCGGCAGGGAACCGGGCGCGGCGCCGCTCGGCCCCGCATAGCTATAGCCGCCCCGCTTGAGGTCGCTCGACAGAGTCAGCGGCGTCACGCCGCCGTTCAGACGGGCCCGGTAGACCATGGTCGTCTCGATCGTCCGCATTACATAGTTGCGGGTCTCGGAGAATGGGATGCATTCGATGAAGTCGAGCGGATCGGTGGTCGCGCCGCGCGGGTCGCCGCACAGGGTGACCCATTGCGCGGGACGGCCGGGGCCGGCGTTGTAGGCGGCGGCCGCCAGGACGTACGAGCCGCTGAAGTTGCTGACCATGCTGCCCAGATAGGTCGAGCCCAGGCGCATGTTGTAGAACGGGTCCGATAGCCGGTCGGCGCTGTAGCTTTCACCCATCTGCCTGGCGACGATGGCCGCCGTCGACGGCATGAGCTGCATCATGCCGCGTGCGCCCACCCCCGACCGGGCGTTCGCGTCGAAATTGCTCTCCTGGCGCGAGATCGAATAGACGAAGGCCGTCTCCGCCGCGCCCGGTCCGGGCGTGAACAGGTGGTCGAGCAGGGGATAGCCGCGCTCGGGCAAGGTGAAGCCGCGCTGGGCGGCGGTGCGGACCGCGCGCATGGCCAGGTCCGGGTCGCCGTAGTTGCGGGCCAGGTCGACCAGCAGGGCCTCTTCTTCTGCAGAGGGAAGTTGGTCGTCGATGTAGAGCACGAAGATCCGGACCTGATCACGCGCTCCGGCGGCCATCAGGGTGCGGACCGCTCGGACCAGTTCACGGCCCTCGAAGCGGGCGCGGTCGGCCTGGGTGATCGTGGGGTCTTTGCCGAGGCGGATTTCCTTGATGCCGGCCTTCTCGGCGGCCAACTGGCCGTAGAAGGTGGTGATATAGCGCGCGCCCTCGGCGTAGAAGGCCTGGGCGGCGATGCGGTCGCCCTGGGCCTCGGCCGCGCGGCCCTGCCAATAGAGGGCGCGGCCGCGGGTGATCGGCGAGGCGCCGATCTCGGCGATGCGGGCGAAATGGTCGGCGGCGGCGTCGGGTTTCTTCAGTCGGCTCAGAGCGATCCAGCCGGCGTAGAACTCGCTCTCGGCCGCGTCCGCGCCGCCCTTCAGATGGGCGTTGGCGGCGGCGTAGGCGCCGGCGCTGTCGCCGGCCTTCAGGGCCGACACCACCAGCTGCTTGCGCTCGCGCCAGATCGCCGAAGCGGCCTCGTCAGTGGGCGGCGGCGTCGGGAACTGACCGACCAGCGGCAGGGCCAGAGTATCCAGCCCCTTGCGGCGCAGATAGGCGGCGCGTTCGAACACGACGCCCGGCAGAGCCTGCTGGGCGGGCGTCAAGGCGGCGTAGAGGTCGTTGGCGTTGGAGGCGTTGGAGCGGAAGGCGATCCGCGCCTGGGCGGGAGCCTGCTGATCGTAGGGCAGCAGGGTGACCATCTCTCGGGCGGCCGGGCCCTGGGGTCCGTACAGCAGAATATCGGCGCGCCGGACGTGGTCGTCGGTCGTCAGCGAGGCGCCGAAGCGGGCCAGCATCGCGCGTTGAGCGTCGAGCTCGAACGTCTCGTCGCGCCAGAACCGGCGGATGAGGTTGGTCGCGTCGCTGCCGCGGCTGGCCGCCTGGTAGGCCGCGGCCAAGGCCATGGCCCCCTCGGCGGTTTGCGGGTCGCGGCCGCCGAACCAAGCGATCATGCGCTCGGCGTCCAGGCCCGAGAGAGCCAGCGCCTTCTCCGCGGCGTTCTCGCGGCGAACAGCCCGAGGCCAACCCGACAGGTCACGGCGCGCCTGGTCCAGTTCGAAGAAGCTCATGCTTTCGGCCGCGGCGTCGACCAGGGCCCAAAGGGCGATCTTGCGCGACAGCGGATCCTGGATGCTCGACATCGCCATGCGGATCGTCGACGGATCTCGGCTGGTGACGGCCGTGCGCAGGTTTGCGGCGTCGGCTTCGGCGGGCGTGGCGTAGGTGGCGGTCGGCGGCGTCGTGATCAGGCTCTGCGGCGTGGCCGAGCCTGTATACGGCTGTGGGGTCCGGGGCAGGTCGACGTCGTCCTGAGCAAGCGCGACGCCAAAGAGCGCCACACCCGACAGCACGAGAGGGGCGGCTCCGCCCAGCAAGACCTTACCCAACCTTGACGCCAAAACGCGGTCTCCTTCGATTCTCTAGCCCATGTGGGCGGTCGTCTCGCCGTTTTCAGATCCCCGGAGGGCCGATTTGCGGCGTTCGGGCCCTCGATGGAGCCCCTGTTCGGCCGGTATAGACCGCTTCGCGGCGGATTGACCTCCACCGAAACCCCCAAATCACCGCAAAGCGTTACGGGCGGTTGCGGGACATGGGGGGAGAGACATATTGTCCGCCCCCATCCTCTGGCCGCAACCGTTGCGGCGCGTTTCTCACGGCAAATTGCAAGTCATGGCTCATTCTCCGTTCAAGGGCGTCCTTCCGGCGCTGGTCACGCCATTCCGAGACGGGGCGGTGGACGAGAAAGCCTTTGTGGCCCTGGTGGAGCGCCAGATCGCCGGCGGTGTGCACGGCCTTGTGCCGGTCGGGACCACGGGCGAGACCGCGACCCTGTCGCATGAGGAGCACAAGCGCGTGGTCGAGCTCTGCGTCCAGACCGCGCGCGGCCGCGTGCCGGTGATCGCCGGGGCCGGGTCGAACTCGACCGCCGAGGCGATCGAGCTGGTCGCCCATGCCAAGGCGATCGGCGCCGACGCCGCCCTGGTGGTCTCGCCCTACTATGTGCGTCCCAGCCAGGAGGGCGTCTATCAGCACTACAAGGCGATCAACGACGCCGTGCAGTTGCCGGTGCTGGTCTACAACGTGCCTGGCCGGACCGGCTCGGATGTCACGAACGAGACCCTGGCCCGGTTGGCCAAGCTGCCCAACATCGTCGGCGTCAAGGACGCCACCGGCGACCTCGTGCGCGCCAGCATGCAGCGGATCCTGTGCGGCCCCGACTGGGTGATGCTGTCGGGCGACGATCCGACGGCTCTGGGCTATGTCGCGCACGGCGGTCACGGCGTGATCTCGGTCACCTCGAACGTCGCGCCGGACGCCTGCGCCACCTTCATCAACGCGTGCCTGGGCGGCGAATGGGAGACCGCGCTCTATTGGCAGGACCGCCTGGTCCGCCTGCACAAGGCGCTGTTCCTCGACGCCTCGCCGTCGCCCACCAAGTTCGCCATGGCGCATCTGGGCCTGTGCGAGGCCGACGTGCGCTTGCCGATCTCGCCGTGCAGCGACGAAGCGAAGCCGGCGATCCTCGACGCCATGCGCGAGGCGGGTCTGGTCTGATGACCAAGCCGATCGCCGAGAACCGCCGCGCGCGGTACGACTACTTCATCGAGGAGACGATGGAGGCGGGCCTGATGCTGACCGGCACCGAGGTGAAGTCGTTGCGCGTGGGTCGGGCCAACATCGCCGAATCCTACGCCTCGGTGGAAGGTCGCGAGATCAAGCTGATCAACGCCGACATCCCGCCCTACGGCCACGCCAACCGCTTCAACCACGAGCCGCGCCGCCACCGTAAGCTGCTGCTGCACCGCAAGCAGATCGACAAGCTGATCGGCGCGGTGCAGCGCGATGGCCGCACCCTGATCCCGCTCAAGCTCTATTGGAACGAGAAGGGCCTGGCCAAGCTGGAGATCGGCCTGGCCAAGGGCAAGAAGAACCACGACAAGCGCGAGACCGAAGCCGCCCGAGACTGGCAGCGGGACAAGGCGCGGCTGATGAAGGGCGATCGCGGGGACTAGGTCCTCGTCGCCATCCAGATCACATGCCGCGCGCCGCGTCCCTTGTGGGCGCGAACGCCGATCTCCTCGACCGCGTAGCCCGCTCGTTTCAGACGAGCGGTGAAGGCGCTGTCGCGGGTCGAGGACCAGACCTCCAGCACGCCGCCGGGGCGCAGGGCGCGCATGGCCGCGGCCAGACCGGCCGGGCCGTAGAGGCCATCGTTCTCCCTGCGGCTCAAACCGCCCGGGCCGTTGTCGACGTCCAGAAGGATTGCGTCGAAGGCCTCCTCGCCGGCCCGGATCGCCTCGCCGACATCGCCCTCGCAAAGGCTGACGCGGGGATCGTCGAGACTGGCGCCGTGCAATTCGCTCAGAGGTCCGCGGGCCCAGGCCACGACGGCCGGCACCAACTCGACGACGACGATCTGGGCGTCGGCGCCAAAGGCGACGAGGGCGGCTCGGAGGGTGAAGCCCATGCCGAGGCCGCCGATCAGCACCCGCGCCTTGGGGCGCCGACCAATCCGCTCGAAGGCCAGGGCGGCCATGGCCTCCTCCGACCCGCTGAGCCGGCTGTTCATCAACTCGATGCCGCCGGTCATGATCGAATATTCGACACCCCGTCGCATCAGCCGCAGCGGTTCGCCGTCGCCGGGAACCTGGGCCGTGTCGAGGTGCTGCCAGGGGATCATGGGGAAACTCGTTCGGGATCGATCGGGGCGTGGGGAATGTCCCTCCCGCGAACGGCGGCTTGACGCAAGCACCCAGCGGCGCGACCCTCAAGCTAACAATGATAACCTAGGAGGATCCGCTCATGGCCGACGGTGCATCGCCCATCGCCACGTCGCTCAAGGACCAGGTCAGCGAGGCCGAGTGGAAGGCCCGCGTCGACCTGGCCGCGCTCTATCGCTTGGTCGCCGTCCACGGCTGGGACGACATGATCTTCACCCACATCTCGGCCCGCATCCCGGGGCCCGAGCATCATTTCCTGATCAACCCCTACGGCATGTTCTTCGGCGAGATGACCGCTTCCATGCTGGTCAAGGTCGACCTCGACGGCAACGTCATCGACAAGACGCCGTACTTCATCAATCCGGCGGGCTTCACGATCCACTCGGCGATCCACGCCGCGCGAGAGGACGCCCATTTCGTCATGCACCTGCATACGGACCAGGGCCTGGGGGTGTCGGCGAACCGGAGAGGCCTGCTGCCGCTGTCGCAGCAGTCATTAATCGTCTTGCCTCAGCTCGCCTATCACGACTATGAAGGTATAGCGCTCAACCTGGACGAACGGGAACGCCTGGTGGCCGACCTCGGCGAGAAGAAGCTGATGATGCTGCGCAACCACGGCACCTTGTCGGTGGGCATGACGGCGGCCGAGTGCTGGCTGGGCATGTTCTTCCTCGAACGCGCCTGCGCCCAGCAGGTGATGGCGCTCAGCGCCGGCCACGAGAATGTCCTCGAAGCGCCGGAAGCCGCTCAGGCCGAGGTCCGTAGCCAGACCGGCATGGGCATGGGCATGATCGCCGGCCTGGCCTGGCCGGGCTGCCTGCGCAAGCTCGACCGGGAATCCCCCGGCTACGCTGATTGACGCCCAAGCCGCGAAAACAGAACGCCGCCGCGATCCCCTGGGTCGCGGCGGCTTTCTTTTGCGCGTTGTCGAGTTCCGCCTGGGCCGGCGCCTGGCCGATGAAGGACGGCGAGGGTCTGGCGATCCTCAAATATGAGGATCAGAAGGCCGACACGGGTTTCGACCCGGACGGCCTCGAGGCGCCGATCGCCCCGCGTCACGACGAGACCCTGTCGCTCTACACGGAATATGGCCTGACCCATCGCCTGACCTTGCAGACCAAGGCGGCCCTGACGCGAGGGCACGACAATTTTGTCGATTACGAGGGACGCGGGCCGCTCGAGCTGGGCCTGCGATACGCGCTTTTGCGTACGGATCGATCAGCCGTCAGCTTTTATCTGGGCGCCACCAAGGACGGGGTGGGGCGAAACGCGGGTTATGCGGCGCCGGGCCAGGGCGACATGGACTGGGAAGCGCGCCTGCTGGCGGGAAGCTCGGCCCAGTGGCGGAAGATGCAAGGCTTCGGCGAGTTGCAGGTCGCCCGTCTCAAGCGCAGCGGTCTGGCGGACGAGACCCGGATCGACGCCACGGTGGGGCTGAGACCCGCCTATCGCTGGCTTTTGATGATGCAGACCTATGCCGGACAGGCCGATTCCGAGCCTGTGCAATCACGCTGGTGCAAGGGCGAGATCTCGCTGACCTACGACTTTGGCGCGTGGAGTCTGCAGGGTGGATGGCGTCAGGCGCTGATCGGCCGAGAGACGCCGATCGACCATGGACCGGTCCTGGCCGTCTGGCGCCGGTTCTAACTGTTTCAGGCCTGTAATATTCGGTCATCCGTGTGTCACTGGACGAAGGCTAGGGCAGATGGCTATTGAGCCGCATTCTACTAGCTACGCCGACTCTTCGGCGCCCGGAGCTTTTCGTGATCCGCAGACACTTCTTCCTCGTCGCGGCCGTCGTCGCGGTCCTGCTGATGCTGGTGGTCGGCGGCCTGAAGCTGGCGTTCGGTGAAAAGAAGCCGGGGCAGGGCGGTCCAGGGGGTGGTGGACGCGCCACAGCGGTCTCGCAGGTGGTCGTCCAGCCGCACGTTTTCACCGACCGGATCGAGGTCCTGGGCGTGGCCAAGGGCCGCCAGTCGGTGACCATCACCTCCAACACAGCCGAACTGATCACCGCCGTGCATTTCAACGACGGTCAGGCTGTGTCCAAGGGGCAGGTCCTGGTCGAACTGAAGGCCGATCAGGAAAGCGCCGGCATCGCCGAGGCGCAGGCCCAGCTGGCCCAGGCCGAACGCGAGTACACGCGCTGGAAGACGCTGGCGGATCGGGGCATCGCGCCGCGCGCCTCCGCCGAACAGTACATGTCGGCGCGCGACACCGCCCGCGCCGCGCTGGCCTCGGCCAGCGCCCAGAAGCTGGACAAGGTCATTCGCGCGCCGTTCGCCGGCCGCGTGGGGATCTCGGACATCGCGCCGGGCGCGCTGATCAGCCCGGGAACCCCGATCGTCAGCCTGGACGATCTCTCGGTGATCCGCGTCGACTTCTCGGTGCCCGATCGTTACCTGCCGATGCTGCACGAGGGGCTGGCGATCACGGCCAAGCCCGACGCCCTTCCGGGCCAGGTGTTCACCGGTCGTATCGCCCAGATCGACACCCGTATCGATCCGGCCACCCGTGCGCTGAAGGCCCGCGCCGAGTTTCCCAACGGCGACGGCCGCCTCAAGCCGGGCATGCTGATCAAGGTCGGCGTCGACCACGGGCAGCATCAGGGCGTGGCCGTGCCAGAGGCCGCCGTGCAGTTCGAAGGCAACCAGGCCTCCGTGTTCCTGATCGCCAAGGGGCCGAAGGGCCAGGTCGCACGCCGCACCCCGGTTCAGACCGGCATCACCGCCGACGGCCTCGTCGAAATCACCTCGGGCCTGAAGTCCGGTGACAAGATCGTCGGCGACGGCCTCAATCGCGTGCAGGACGGCGCGCCGGTCGCCGCGGGCGGCAAAGGCGGCGACAAAGGCGGTCCGGGCGGTCGCAAGCAGAAGGCCGGCTGATGCTTTCCGACCTTTCCGTTCGCCGCCCGGTCTTCGCGGCGGTCGCCGCGATCATTCTCTGCGTCGTCGGCCTGGCCGCCTTCAAGAGTCTGCCGATCCGCGAACTGCCCAGCGTCGATCCGCCCGTCGTGTCGATTTCGACCGCCTATCGCGGCGCCTCCGCGGAGGTCATCGAGGAGCGGATCACCCAAATCATCGAGCGTCAGGTCGCCGGCATCCAGGGCATCGACCGCGTCAACAGTTCTTCGCGTGACGGCCGCTCGCAGATCACCATCACCTTCACGCTGGACCGCGATCTCGACGCGGCCGCCAACGACGTGCGAGACGCGGTCAGCCGGGTAGCGGCGAACCTGCCTGACCAGGCCGATCCGCCGCAGATCGCCAAGGCCAACGCCGACAGTTCGCCGATCATCGTGCTGAACCTGACCTCGACCCAGCTGAGCACGCTGGAACTGGCGGACTACGCGGACCGCTACCTGGTCGAGCGAATGTCGACGATCCCAGGCGTCGCCCAGGCAAACCTCTATGGCGCGCCGCTATACGCGATGCGCATCTGGCTGGACGCCGACGCGATGGCCGCCCGCGGCGTCACCGTCGACGACGTCGAGACCGCCCTCAACGCTCAGAACGTCGAGCTGCCGGCTGGGTCGCTGGAAAGCACGTCCAAGGATTTCACGATCCGGGTCAGCCGCGCCTATTCCAAGCCCGAGGACTTCCTGAAGCTGCCCCTGCGCGGCGGCGACGTCGACGGTTTCGTGGTTCGCCTGGGCGACGTGGCGCGGGTCGAGGAAGGCGCGGACGAGCGCCGCAAGCTGTTCCGCGGCAACGGCGTGCCCCAGGTCGGCATCGCCCTGACCCGCCAGTCGCAAGCCAACGACGTCGCGATCTCGGAAGATGTCCGCAAGGAAGTCGAGACGATCAACCAGACCCTTCCGGCCGGCACGAAGATGATCGTGGCGATCGACAACTCGGTGTTCACCGCCGAGGCGATCCACGAAGTCTGGATCACCATGGGGATCTCGATCGCACTGGTGGCCCTGGTCAACCTTCTGTTCCTCGGCAGCTGGCGCTCGGCCCTGATCCCGTCGATCGTCGCCCCGATCTGCATCCTGTCGACCTTCATCGTCCTGGCCCCCCTGGGCTTTTCGCTGAACCTTCTGACCCTGCTGGCCCTGGTGCTGGCCGTCGGCCTTGTGGTCGACGACGCGATCGTCGTGGTCGAGAACATCCAGCGCCGCGTGGATGAGGGCGAGCCGGCGCCGGTGGCGGCGCTGCGCGGCACGCGGCAGGTGTTCTTCGCCGTGGTGGCGACCACGATCGTGCTGATCTCGGTGTTCGCGCCGCTGATGTTCCTGCCGGGCTATATCGGTCGGCTGTTCGTCGAACTGGCCGTGGCGATCGCCGCGGCCGTGGGCTTCTCGGCGTTGCTGGCGCTGAGCCTGTCGCCGATGATGGCGTCCAAGCTGCTCAAGCCGGCCAGCGCTAACTGGCTGTCGAGCCGGGTCGATCGCGCCATGGACGCCCTGAAGAACAGCTATCGCCATTCGCTGGAAGGCTTGCTAGGCCGGAGCTCGGCGACCTTGGTCACCGGCCTGTCGGTGCTGGTGCTAGCCATCGCCGCCGGCGGCCTGTTCGCCCTGCTTCCGCAGGAACTGGTGCCGGCCGAGGACCGCGGTCGGGTCGACGTGTCGATCAACGGCCCCGAGGGCAGCGGCTTCGACGCGACCGTCAAGGTCGCCGACCGGATCGAGACGATCCTCGACAAATATCGCAAGGACGGCGTCGCCGAGCGCACGATCATCACCGTGCCGCGCTTTGGCCAGAGCCAGTTCAACACCGGCAACGCGGTCATCGCGCTCAAGCCGTGGGGCGAGCGAAACAAGTCGGCCGACGAGGTCGCCGCCGAACTGAACAAGAGCCTGTCGAAGATCACCAGCGTCCGCGCCGTGGCCTCCGTGCGCGGGGCCTTCCAGCGCGGCGGCGGCGGCGGCGGGGGCGGCGGCACCAATGTCGACGTGATCGCGGTCGGCAACGACTACGTGCAGTTGGCCGACTGGATGAAGCCCATCCTCGACGCCGCTCAGGATAATCCGGGCCTGTCGCGCCCGCGCCTCGACTACGAGCCGACCTCGCCGCGCCTGTCGGTGCAGATCGATCGCGACAAGGCCGCGACGCTGGGCATTTCGGCCCAATCGATCGGTCGGGCGCTGGAAACGATGTTCGGCTCCCGCAAGGCGACGACCTACATCAAGACCGGCCAGGAATATGACGTCATCCTGCAGACCGCGCTGGACCAAAGGCGCGGCATCGAGGATCTCAACCGCCTGCAGGTTCGTACCGCCTCCGGCGCCCTGGTGCCGCTGTCGACCGTGGTGACGACCCAGCTGCGAGGCGACATCCCTGATCGCCCGCGCGTGGATCGCCTGCGCTCGGTGACCCTGACCACCCAACTGAATCCCGGCTACACGGTCGCCGACGCCGTGAAGTTCTTCCAGGACCAGGCGGCCGCCCATCCTAGCCCCGGCGTCAGCGTCAAGTGGGGCGGACAAGCCAAGGACTATCTGGAAGCCTCGGGCGCGGTGGGCTTGGCCTTCGGCCTGGCGCTGCTGCTGGTCTTCCTGGTGCTGGCCGCCCAGTTCGAGAGCTGGATCCACCCGGCCGTCATCATGCTGACCGTGCCGCTCGCGGCGCTGGGCGGCCTGTTCGGCCTGCTGATCAGCGGCTCGACCATCAACACCTACAGCCAGATCGGCTTGATCATCCTGGTCGGCATCGCCGCCAAGAACGGCATCCTGATCGTCGAGTTCGCGAACCAGCTGCGCGACGAGGGACTGAAGGTTCGCGAGGCGGTCATCGAGGCGGCGGCTCTGCGCCTGCGCCCGATCATCATGACCTCGATCTCGGCCGCCATGGGCGCCTTGCCGCTGATGCTGTGGGCGGGGGCCGGCGCGGGCAGCCGCAAGACGATCGGGGCGGTGATCTTCACGGGCGCGATCTTCGCGACCCTGCTGACGCTGTTCGTGGTGCCGGTGTTCTACAACCTGCTGGCGCGCTTCACGAAGTCTCCGGAGTGGACTTCGCGGCAGATCGAGGACTATGAAGCCCGCGAGAAGAGCGGGGAAGGGCATGCCTCACCCGCCTGAACCGGGTGAGGAAGCATGGCTGAAGCCATATTGGCGGCGAAGCGGCAGGAGCTTGCGCTTCTGCGTCGCATCGAGGAACGCATTCTCTGGCTGGCCTCGTGGACGATCCACAACGCCAACCATCTGCGTGAAAGCCGCGACGGGCTGAAGGTCGGCGGGCACCAGGCCTCCTGCGCCTCGATGACCACCCTGATGACCGCGCTCTACATGAAGGCGCTGCGGCCTCAGGACCGGGTGGCGGTCAAGCCGCACGCCAGTCCGCTGTTCCACGCCATACAGCACCTGTTCGGCCGCCAGAGCCTTGAGAAGCTGAAGGCGTTCCGCGCCCTGGGCGGCGCGCAATCCTATCCGTCGCGGACCAAGGATACCGACGACGTCGACTTCTCCACCGGCTCGGTCGGCCTGGGCGTGGCCATGACAGCCTTCGCGTCCCTGAGCCAGGACTACCTGGCGGCGCGCGGCGCGGTGAAGCCCGAGCGCATGGGGCGGATGATCTCGCTGTTGGGCGACGCCGAGCTGGACGAAGGCAACATCTACGAAGCGCTGATCGAGGCCTGCAAGCACGACATCCGCAACACCTGGTGGATCGTCGACTACAACCGCCAGAGCCTGGATGCGACCACTCAGGATCGGATGTTCACCCGCTACGGCGATATCTTCGAGGCCGCCGGCTGGACCGTCGAGACGCTGAAATGGTCGAGGCGCCAGCGCGAGGCCTTCGCCAAGCCGGGCGGCGCTGCGCTCCAGCAATGGATCGAGACCGCGCCCAACGACCTCTACGCCGCTTTGAGCTACCAGGGCGGCGCGGCCTGGCGGGAGCGCTTGAACTCCGACCTCGCCGGCGACGCCGACGCCCTGGCGCTGATCGCCGCCTACAAGGACGTCGATCTCGGCGAGCTGATGACCGAGCTGGGCGGTCATTGCATGGAGACCATCCTGGAGGCTTTCGATCGGGCCAGTCAGGACGACGCGCCGCGCTTCTTCATCGCCTACACGGTCAAGGGTCTGCGCCTGCCGTTCCAGGGTCACAAGGACAACCACGCAGGCCTGATGACCGAGACCCAGATCGCCGAGTTGCGCGGCCGATTGGGCGTGGTCGAGGGCGAGGAATGGGACGCCTTGTCCGGCCTGTCGGCCGCCGAGCATACGGCGCTGAAGGGCTTGGTCGCTCGCGCGCCATTCGCCGCCCAGGTCGAGCGCGAGCATGTCGCGCCGGCCATCGCCGTTCCGACCGCCGACGAACTGCTCGTCCCCGTCCTGGGCGGCGGCGAGCAGTCCACCCAGGCCGCCTTCGGCAAGGTGATGTTCGAAATCGCGCGTCGCGACGACGAATTCGCGGGCCGTGTGGTGACGACTTCGCCGGACGTCACGGTTTCCACGAACCTGGGCGGCTTCGTGAACCGCCGCGGCGTGTTCCAGCGGCGGGCCCACGACGACGTCTTCAAGCGCCGACGCATCCCCTCGGCCCAGGTGTGGTCCAAGGCGGAGACCGGTCAGCACGTCGAACTGGGCATCGCTGAAAATAATCTGTTCATCGCCCTGGCGGCGCTGGGCCTGACCGCGCCCCTGTTCGGCGAGCGCCTGTTCCCGGTCGGCACGCTCTATGATCCGTTCATCGCTCGCGGTCTCGATGCGCTGAACTACGCCTGCTACCAAGACGCCCGCTTCCTGCTGGTGGCTACGCCCTCCGGCCTGACCTTGGCTCCGGAAGGAGGCGCTCACCAGTCGATCGGCTCGCCGCTGATCGGCATGAGCCAGCCGGGTCTGGACGCCTACGAGCCCGCCTTCGCCGACGAGACGGCGGTGTTGATGGCCCACGCCTTCAATCAGATGCAGGCCAGGGAAGGGACCTCGACCTATCTGCGGCTCTCGACCCGGGTCATCGCCCAGCCGGACCGCTCGGACGACGCCTGGCGCAAGGGCTTGATCGACGGCGCCTACTGGCTGCATGCCCCGGCCCCCGGCGCCCGCCTGGCCATCGCCTATGCCGGGGCCTTGGCTCCCGAGGCGCTCGCGGCTTTCGAGGCGGTGTTGGAGGACGAGCCGGGCGCGGGCCTGCTGGCGGTCACCTCGGCGGACGTCCTGCATCGTGACTGGGCCGCTTCCGGCCGGTCGCGCTGGATCCACGGCGAGCCCAGGCCCTCGACCATCGAGGCCTTGCTGGCGCCGCTCTCGCGCGACGCGGGGCTGGTGACCGTGATCGACGGCGCGCCCGCGACGCTCTCGTGGCTCGGCTCGGTGCGCGGCATGCGCTTGCGAGCCTTGGGCCTGGAGACTTTTGGCCAGTCGGGCGACTTGCCCGACCTCTACGCCAAGTACCGGCTGGACGCAGACGCCATCCTCGACGCCTGCGCGGACCTGCTGCTCTGAGCGGTGGGAGCCTCAGCGTGGGGAGAGGGCGCTGAGCTCAATGCCGACGATCAGACCGTCGGCCAACGTATAGATGGCCTCCTGGCGGGTGTCGGACCACAGGTGGCCCGAGGGCGAGTGGACCGACGATTGCATGTCGACCCGCACCCGCCCGTCCGGCAGATCCTCGATCGTGATCGGGTCCAGGTCCGGCGAGAGTTCGAACATCCGCCGATAGAAGTCCTGGGCGGCGGCCAGATCGTCGATCTCCCCGCCGTCGAGGAAATCGTGAAAGCGCACCCGCGGGTGGGTCATCGCCATGACCGCTTCCAGATCGCGGCCTTCGAGCGCGCCGTAGTAACGAGCGATCAGATCGATCGCCGCGCTCATCTCAATGCTCCCCGTCGGGAAATTCGACGTCCATCCGGGCGATCTTGTCGCCACGGAGCGTGAAGACGTGCCGCACGCAGCTGTCGGACCAGATCTGGCCGGAGAGGTTTCGGACGATCTGATTGACGTCGACCGCCGTCCTGCCGTCGGGCAGGGGGGTGAAAGCCACCGGCGCGCTATCGACCGTGATCGTCTGGTTGTTGCGTATCAGATAGTCGCGCACGGCGTCGTGGCCGACGAGGCGGCCGCCCTCGATCAGGTCCGGCCAATCCACGTCGGGCGCCAGCCAGGATAAAAAGGCGTCCAGATCTCGCTGGTTATAGGCGTCGTAGACCGTGGTCAGCAGCGCCTGCGCGTCTTCCATGGTGCTAGCCCTTGGGAGGTTTGTAACCGGTCTCGACCTTGAGGTAGGCGATCAGATCGACCCGATCCTTGGGGTCGTGCAGACCCGCGAAGGTCATCTTGGTGCCGGGCAGGAAGCCGCGCGGATTGTCCAGCCACTTGTCCAGATGCGCGGCGTCCCAGTCGAAGCCGGCGGCGGCCACGGCGGGAGAATACTTGTAGTCGGGTTTGCCGCCCGCCTTGCGCCCGAACACGCCGTAGAGATTGGGGCCCGTCATGTTGGGGCCGCCTTCGGTGATCGTATGGCACGAGCGGCAGAGCGCGAACTTGCTCTGACCGTTCAGGAGGTCTCCGGTGTTGTAGGGCGCGGGGAGGGCGGCCAGCAGAGCCTGCTTCTCCGCGTCGGTGGGCGCTGCCGCGGGCGCAGAACTCACCGATCCGCTGGACGCCTTTTCCGGCGCCTTCGAACAACCGGCCAAGGCGATGCAAAACATCACCGTCGCAGCGAAGTGAAACTGACCCATTTAAACTTCCCGACTGTCATTATGCCGCAAGCTGTGCGGCGCGGCGCCGCATTCATTTTTTGCCCCAACTGTGGACGTCGCATCCAATATATAACGCCGTTATCCGGTCAAGGTCTCGCCACCTTTCGACGCGCCCCCTGCGACAACGCGCGTTATCTCACAGAATGTAAAAGCAAAATGACCGATTACAAACCGTGGGTATGCACATAAAAAATTGACCGGTGTTAACCATAAACGTACCCAAAGAAGGCCGGAGGGGCTGCTCCGGCGACGGGTAGGAAACCACCATCATGGATTGGAACGAAGAGCGTACCGCCACACTTCGCAAGTTGTGGCTCGAAGGGATGAGCGCCAGCCAAGTGGCGCGTCAGTTAGGCGGCGTCAGCCGTAGCGCCGTGATCGGCAAGGTGCACCGCCTGGGCATCACCGTCCGCGACGTCCCGGCCCGCTCTCGCACCACCATCCGCACCGCTGTTCGCGCCCAACCCCGCGCTCGTCTGGTTCGCGACGTCGCTCCGGCCACGCGCTCGGCGCCTCGCCTGGAAGCCGTCGAGATGGCGCCCACCGCCACGATCCTCGGGCTTGAAACCCATTCCTGCCGTTGGCCGATCGGCAATCCCGACTCCCACGATTTCGGCTTCTGCGGTCGCGAGAAGACCGCTCGCGCCTCCTATTGCGACGATCACGCGCGGGGCGCCTTCCGCAGGCTGGCCGCGCCGTCCGAGATCAAGATGTGGGCCGGCCAGCCGGTCTCCCGCATCGAACTGCACACGGCCTGATCGCCAAACCACGCCCGCTGAACCCAAACCCTCGGGACCGACGACAATGAACATGGTCTTCATCGAAAACTCCGCAGGCAGCAGCCAGGTCATCACCATCATCGAAGAGTTCGCCGGCCACTCGGTGTCGCGCGATCTCAATCCCGGTGAGAACACCCACATCCCGGTGGGGCAGTTCAAGTCGATCGTCGTGCGCGAGACCTATCCCGACGACTGGTTGACCCGGGCTCGCGTTCGCAATTCCACCATCCCCGAAGCGATGTCGATGCGAGCCGCTTGATCGGTCTTAACTAGCTTAAACCGCGAGAAATACACGGCCCCCGCGAACTTGTTCGCGGGGGCTGACGCATCTGGAACCGTATGGTTGGCGTCACGTTAGCCACCGTCGAACGGCGTTCACGCAAGGCGAGCGGCGTCGAGTTTCAAATGCATGCAAATGCGCGCTTTCGCTCACGGGAAGCGGGACCGTGATTGTGTGTGACTTTCGCCTGTGACATTGAAGACGCGCCATTTGGCGTGGGGGGAACCATGTCAGAGCAGAAGCCAAAGGAGGGCCGCGGTTTGCCGTTGCCGACCTATGTCAGCTATCTGATGTACCAGACCGAACAGCATCGGCGCGCCCTGGCGGCCGACTGCATCGCGCAGCATGGGCTGAGCTTCGCCAAGTGGGTGGCGTTGGCGTCGTTGGCGCGTTTCGGCGAGTGTTCGATGACGCGCCTGGCGCGATTGTCGGCGGCCGACCGCACCACCCTCACTCGGTCGATCGACGGCCTGATCCGGGACGGCTTGGTCGAACGCGGCGCCCAGGCGTCTGATCGCAGGAAAGTGGTGGTGCGCCTGACCGCCGAAGGCCGGGCGATCCTGGGCCGAATTCGCGACGACATTCAGCCGATCAACCAGGAAGTCTGCGCCGAACTGACCGAGGAAGAGCAGACCAACCTGGCGACCTATCTCCAGAAGATCCTCGGTGGGCTGATCACCGAGCCGGAGTGGAAGCACGAGGTGCTGTCCTATGGGCCCGGGCCCGCCGAACCGGTCTGGGAGCAAGGCTGAGAGTCCGCCCTGGTCGGGTGACGGACGGTCAACGGCCAAGTGGCCTGCCTCAGTCGTCGCTCTTGGGGCGGCCTCGCAAAGCCTTGACGCCGGATCGCTTGCCCTTGGTCTCCAGTCTTTTGAGTTTGCTGGAATAGGTGGGTTTGGTGGCGCGCCTCGGCTTTGGCTTTTCCGTCGCGCGGCGGATGAGCTCGATCAGTCGCTCTCGCGCGTCCTGGCGGTTCATTTCCTGGGATCGACTGCCCTGGGCGAACAGCACCAACACCCCGTCTTGGGTCAGTCGGCTGCCGGCCAGCGCCTCGAGCCGCGCCTTCACATCCTCAGGGAGGCTGGGGGAGTTTCGGACGTCGAACCGCAGTTCGATCGCCGTGCTGGTCTTGTTGACATGCTGCCCTCCCGGTCCTGACGCGCGGGCGGCCTTCTCGACGATCTCGTCGTCCTCGATGCGCAGCCAGCCGGTGATCTCGATCATCGGACCACGCGCCTCGCCTTGACCACGGCGGTGTCGAGCGCCTGGAGGAACTTGGAACGATCCGCGGGGCCGAAAGCCTTGGGACCGCTGGTGACCTCGCCCATCGAGCGCAGGTGCTCGCCGATCATCCGCGAGGCCAGGGCCGAGCCGATGGTGTCGACGGTGAAGATTCGCCCCGTCGTTCCTAGGGCCTGTCCGCCAGCCTTCAGGACGCGGTCGGCCAGAGGGATGTCATTGGTGATCACCACGTCGCCGGGGCCGGCCCGTTCTGCGATCCAGTCGTCGGCGATATCGGGACCCGCGTCGACCACGATCTGCTCGATGGCCGGGGTGGCCGGTACGCGGATCCAGCTGTTGGACACCACGAAGGTCTTCAGGCCGTAACGCGCGGCGACCTTGTAGACCTCGTCCTTCACGGGGCAGGCGTCAGCGTCGATGTAAAGAACGGTCATGCGCCGTCTCGTAGCGCCTTCCCCAGTCGGGCGCCAAGCGCCTTGGCCGCTCGAGCCCTGGAAGCGCCTGCCGGTCGAGATCGACGGACCGAATCGCCATCGGGTTGGAAGCCGCCGGAGTCGGCGCGTCCACATCCATGGATGATCAAGTTACGCCCAGGCTTTGGGCAGCACCCGCTTGGCTGCATGCTTTGCGTACAGACAGGCGTTCTCCACAGCTTCACCTTAGGTCGTCACGCCGTTGCTCTTGATTGGCCGCCTCGGCGCATTAGGTATCAACCCGTGGAGCCGCCCTTGGCGCTCCTGCCCTTCCTGGGCGTTTCCTCCCTAATGACTGCCCGGCCTTCGCGCCGGGCTTTTTTTTGCCCGTTGGCAGGCCTTTGATCGACGCAAGTCGGACGTCGCCGTAAACTTGATCATTGAGCGTAGAGCCGTTCCGACATCGTTGGCGGCCGCAGTGGAGACTGAGCATGGACAAGGCCGAACTCAATCGCGTCGTCGAGCGACACAAGGCCGAGCAGGACGCTCTCGACGAGCGCCTGGAAGCCCTGCGCAGCGGCAAGCTGCAGGTGGGATCGCGCACCGAGAACGGCGAGGTGCTGGACGAAACGCATGTCCACATCAGCGAACTGGAGCGCCTGCGGCAATGGCTGGCGGAGAACGTCGCCCGCTACGAGGCGTTGCTCGGCGCCTGACAGCCGCCAAACCGCCGCTTGAACCTTGGGTCAGGCGGCGGGCATCGCCGATGCGAAGGAAAGTGGTGCCGGATGAGGGGATTGAACCCCCGACCTTCGGTTTACAAAACCGCTGCTCTACCGCTGAGCTAATCCGGCCAGCACCGCTACGCCGAGCGGGGGGTTCTCCTTAGCCGCAAGCACCGGGGCCGGGCAAGGGCGGGGGGCAACCTGATCTCCAACCTGATCCATTGCCGCGTCGCCAAACCAAGCTAAGGTGCTCTCAAACAACTGTTCGGGAGCGCGGCGGATGCGGATTTTGCGGACGATGGCGGCGGCGACAGCCGTCCTGGCGCTGGCGGTCGTCCCGGCCTGGAGCGCGCCCAAGGCGGCGCCGACCCTCTCGGCGGCCGCGCCCGACGCGGCGGGGTTCTCGCCCGAGCGCCTCAAGCGCCTGGATTCCTACATGCAAGGGCTCGTCGACCAGGGCCACCTGCCGGGCGCGATCACCCTGGTGGCTCGCCACGGCAAGATCGTCAACTATGAGACCTTCGGCAAGAAGGCGATCGGCGGGGCGCCGATGACCAAGGATACGATCTTCCGGATCTACTCCCAGACCAAGCCGGTCACCGGCGTGGCGATGATGATCCTGTTCGAGGAGGGCAAGTGGCGCCTCGACGATCCGGTCACCAAGTTCGTGCCCGAGCTCGCCCATCTGCAGGTCTACAAGAGCCAGAATCCCGACGGGACCTTCGTCACCGAACCGGCGACGCGGGCGCCGACCATGCGCGAGATCATGAGCCACACAGGCGGCTTCGCCTACGGCCTGCGGACGGACCAGCCGGTCGAGAAGGCCTATCGCGACAGCGGCCTGCTGGGATCCAAGACCCAGGCCGAGTTCCTGACCACCCTGGCCAAGCTGCCCCTCGCCAGCCAGCCGGGCACGGAGTGGCGCTACAGCGTCTCGGTCGACATCCAGGGACTGATCGTCGAGCGGCTGTCGGGCATGAGCCTGGCCGATTTCATGAAGAGCCGGATCTTCGACCCGTTGAAGATGACCGACACCGCCTTCTGGGTCCCGCCCGCCAAGAGCGATCGCCTGGCCGCGCTCTATATTCCCGATCCCAAGACCCGCACCCTGAAGCCGGCTGACAATTTCATGGTGCTGGACGTCACCAAGCCGCCGGCGATCGCCTCGGGCGGCGGCGGCCTGGTCTCGACCACGGCGGACTACGCCCGCTTCGCCCAGATGCTGTTGAACGGCGGCCAACTGGAGGGCGCCCGCATCCTGGCGCCGGGGACGATCAAGCTGATGGCGAGCAACCACCTGTCCGACGTCGTGATGGCCGCGCCGGATGCGTCGTTCTCGCCGGCCAAGGGCGGCGGCTTCGGTCTCGACTTCGCGGTGGTCACCGATCCGGCCCGGGACGGCACGCTGCAGGGCGAGGGGACCTACAGCTGGGGCGGGGCGGCCGGGACATGGTTCTGGATCGATCCCAAGAACGACCTCTTCATGCTGGGGATGATCCACATCCTGGCCAAGGAGCTCGATCCGGCCGTGGCCAAGATCAGCGACGACGCCTCGACCTTGGTCTACCAGGCCCTGGTCGATCCGGCTCAGTAACCGCCCGCCAAGGGCCAACAAAAACAAAGCTTAGGGAGCCGCCATGAAGGCCGCCGTCTATTACGAAACCGGTTCGCCGGACGTGCTGAAGTACGAGGATGTCGCCGATCCGGCGTGCTATCCCAGCGGCGTGGTGATCCGCGTCGAGGCGGTCAGCATCGAGGGCGGCGACACCCTCAATCGCGGCGGCGGGCCGATGGCGGGCAGTCCGCACATCGTCGGCTACCAGGCGGCGGGCGAGATCATCGAGGTCGGGGCCGAAGTCACCCACCTGAAGGTCGGCCAGAAGGTGGTCACGGTGAACGCCTTCGGCTCGCACGCCGAACTGCGCAGCGTTCCGGCCCGCAACGCCTGGCCGATCCCCGATGGGTTCGACGTCCGCAAGGCCGCCGCGATCCCGGTGCCGTTCGGCACGGCTCACGAGTGTCTGTTCGGGGCCGGTCATCTGAAATCCGGCGAGACCGTGCTGATCCAGGCCGGAGCAGGGGCCGTGGGCGCCGCCGCCATCCAGCTGGCCAAGCGAGCCGGGGCGACCGTGCTGGCCACCGCCTCGAGCGACGAACGACTGGAGCGCCTCAACCCTCTGGGCCTCGATCACGGGATCAACTATGGCCGCGACGACGTGGTCGAACAGGTGATGAAGCTGACCGGCGGCAAGGGCGTGGACGTGGTGGTCGATCCGGTCGGCGGGCCCACCCTGCAGGCCAGTATCGGCGCCCTGGCCTATCGCGGCCGCATCTCGCTGGTCGGTCAGGCCGGACGCGAGCCGACCAAGGTGGACGTGTCGTCGCTGATGGGCGGCAATCGCAGCCTGACGGGTGTGTTCCTGGGCGCGGAGATCATGACCGATCGCGTGCACGACATGATCCAGACCCTGATCGACGAGGCCGCGCGCGGCGAGCTGCAGGTGCTGATCGACAGGACCTTCCCGCTGTCGGAGGCCGCCGCCGCCCACGCCTATATCGAGAGCCGCCAGGCCGTGGGCCGGGTTCTGTTGATCCCCTGATGAACCAGAAAATGACCAATCGAGTCCTGGCCCATACGGGCGCCAAATATCCGATCGTCCAGGCCCCGATGGGCTGGATCGCCCGCTATCCGCTGGCCAGCGCCGTCTCGCGGGCCGGAGGCCTCGGGATCATCGAGACCTCGTCCGGCGAGACCGAAAACTGCAAGGCTGAGATCCGCAAGATGGCCGACAGCGGCCTGCCGTTCGGGGTGAACCTGCCGATTCTGTTCCTCAAGGACGACGCCATGCTGCGCTTCGTCTGCGAGAGCGGTGTGAAGTTCGTCACCACCTCGGCCGGCAGCCCAGCCAAGTTCGTCGGACCGCTGAAGGACGCGGGGATCGTAGTTTATCACGCCGTGCCGACCGTCGACGCTGCGGTCAAATGCGTCGAGGCCGGCGTCGACGGGTTGGTCGTCGAGGGCGCCGAGGGCGGGGGCTTCAAGAACCCCGAGGAGGTCTCGACCCTGGTGCTGCTGCAGGCGATCCGCGCCCGGGTGGACGTGCCGCTGATCGCCGCCGGCGGTATCTGCGACGGACGCGGCATGGCGGCGGCCTTCGCCCTGGGAGCCGAGGCCGTGCAGATGGGCACCCGCTTCGTCAGCGCCGCCGAAAGCCCGGTGCACGACAATTACAAGGCGGCGATCACCGGCTCCAAGGAGACCGGCACCTGGGTGCTGAACAAGAAGGCCAGCCCCTGCATCCGCGCCCTGAAGTCCGAGCGCACCAAGGAGATCCATGAGGCCGGCCTGATGCAGCCCGACGCCCTGAAGGGCATCCTGGGCGTCTATTTCGGCGGCGACATGGAGGCCGCGCCGGCCTTGGCGGGGCAGACCGTCGGCCTGATCGACGAGGTCAAGCCGGCCGCCCAGATCATTGACGAGACCGTCGCCCAGTTCTTCGACATCACCCAGCGGATGGGCGCGCTCGCCGCCAGCCGCAGCTTCTGAAAGACCGACCCATGATGCAGAACCTGTTTTCCCTGAAGGGCCGCGTGGCCCTGGTCACCGGCGGCTCGCGCGGCATCGGCAAGATGATCGCCGAGGGCTTCCTGACCTACGGCGCGCGCCGCGTGTACGTCTCGGCCCGCAAGGCCGCCGCCTGCGACGCCACGGCCGAGGAACTGTCGGCGCTGGGCGAGTGCGTCTCTCTGCCGGCCGACGTCTCGACTCTGGAAGGCATCAACGGCCTGGTGGCGCGGATCGCCGAACGCGAGGACAAGCTGGACATCCTGGTCAATAACGCCGGCGCGGCCTGGGGCGCGGCCTTCGACGAGTTCCCCGAGAGCGGCTGGGACAAGGTCGTGGACCTGAACATGAAGACGCCGTTCTTTCTGACCCAGGCCCTGATCGGCCACCTCAGGGCGGCCGGCAAGGATCACGTGGCCAAGGTAATCAACATCGCCTCGATCGACGGCCAGTCGGTGACCAAGGACGAGACCTATCCGTACGGGGCGTCCAAGGCCGGCCTGCTGCACATGACCAAGCGGATGGCGCTGCGGCTGGCCGCCGACAATATCGCCGTCAGCTGCATCGCCCCGGGCGCCTTCGCCTCGGACATGAACAAGGTGGCCCGCGACCATTCGGACGCGGTGTCCAAGTCCATTCCGGCCGGGCGGATCGGCACGACCGAGGATATGGCGGGGACGGCGATCTTCCTGGCCTCGCGGGCCGGCGACTATGTGACGGGATCGGCCGTCACGGTGGACGGCGGGGTCAGCTTCGCGCGGTGAAGCCGTGCGTCCTTCGAGGCCCGCTGCGCGGGCGCCTCAGGATGAGGAATTCAGGAGCAATCCACGATCCTCATCCTGAGGTGCGAGCCACAGGCGAGCCTCGAAGGACGCAGAGCGCTAGGGCTTGCCCGGGCTGGGGAAGCCCCCCAGCTCGGCCGGCTCGGCGTCGCTGAGTTCGACGCCGGCGTTGGAGCCGCAGCCGATCGGCTTGGGCGGACGCGCGCCGCGTTCGCGGGCCGACATCAGGGCCCAGCCGCCGGGCTTGAGGATCTCCAGCGGCGAGAAGCGCGCCTTGTAGGCCATCTTCTCGCTGCCCGGCACCCAGTAGCCCAGATAGACATAGGGCAGGGCGTTCAACTGGGCCTGCAGGATGTGGTCCAGGATGATGAACGAGCCCAGGCTGCGCTTGGTCAGGCTGGGATCGTAGAAGCTGTAGACCAGCGACAGGCCGTCGGCGAGGACGTCGACCAGCACGCAGGCGATCAGGTCGCCCGGCCCCCGGTCCTGCGAGCGCAGACGGTATTCGATCAGGTGAGTGCGGACCGCCGTGTCCTCGACCATGGCCACATAGTCGGGCCAGGTCATCTCGGCCATGCCGCCGTCGGCGTGTCGGGTCAGCAGGTAGCGGCGCAGCAGTTCGAACTGCTCGAGCGTCGCCTCGGCCTCGACCAGATGGCGCTCCAGGTCGGTGTTGCGGGTCAGGACCTTGCGCTCAGAACGCGAGAAGACGTAGTCCGAAGCCGATGCGCGCGCCGACTGGCAGGCGCGGCAGGTCTCGCAGGCGGGACGATAGGCGATGTTCTGGGAGCGACGGAAGCCGACCTGGGTCAGGCTGTCATTGACCGTGGGCCCGTCCGACAGCGGCAGATGGGCGAAGACCTTACGCTCCTCGCGGCCGGGCAGGTAGGGGCAAGGCGTGGGCGCCGTGAGGAAGAAGCGCAGCTGTCGCGTCGGAAAATGCTGCGTCACGGAAAGCGCCCGATCCCTCTAGTGGCCTCGCCCGCGATATCGGGCCGATAAGGGATTAGGCGGCATCCGCGGCGGGAGCGCAAGCTGTGCAGCGCGGTTGTGCGCCATCGCGTCGCGGCTGATCCGCAAGGATGCGTCAGAGACCATCGGGAAGCACCGGCTTTTCACGCAGGAGCACGATCGAGATGCGGCGGTTGCCGGGCAGGGTGGGATCGTCGGCGTACAGCGGCTCGGAATTGGCCTTGCCCGAGACCTGGTAGATGCGGTCCTCGTCGACGCCGGCCCCGCGCAGCACCTGGCGCGAGGAGTCGGCGCGCTCGGCCGACAGGGCCCAGTCGCTGTCGGCGCGCTTGCCGCTCGAACTGGCGCTGGTATGGCCCGAGACGGTGATGCGGTTGGGCAGCTGGTTGATCACCTTGGCGACGGCGCGCAGCAGGATGCGCAGGCGGTCGTTCGGTTCGCGCGAGTTCTCCTTGAACATCGAGCGGCCGTCCTGGTCGATCAGCTGGATGCGAAGACCCTCGGGGGTCTGGTCGATCATGATCTGCTTGGACAGCTCGGCCAGTTCCGGCATGTCCTGCAGCGACTGGCGCAGCGATTGGGCGGCCGAGGCGAAGCTGTCCTGCTCCTTCTTGGCCAGGGCGTCGCGCAGGGCCTGTTCGCTGGCCGAGTCGAGGCTGGCCGAGGCGGTGCTTTGGCCGTCCTTGTCGGTTTCGGTCGGAGCTTCGGGGGCCATCTGCTGGATGACCGACATCTTGCCGTCGGCCTTGGCGCCGTCGTCGCCCAGCGAGGTGCCGCCCAGGATGCCGCCCGAGCCGCTGGTGCTTGACGAGATCGAGGCCGGGGCGAAATAGTCGGCGATGCCCTGCTTTTGCTCGGGGCTGGTCGTGTTCAGCAGCCACATCAGCAGGAAGAAGGCCATCATGGCGGTCACGAAGTCGGCATAGGCGACCTTCCAGGCGCCGCCGTGGTGACCCCCGCCGACGACCTTCTTGACCTTCTTGATGACGATCGGCTGTTCGCCGCTGACGGCCATTCGCTTAAGCCTGCTTAACCCTGTTCGAGCGAACGTGACGGCTGGATGTTAAAATGCCGTTGCGATCAAGGTCGCGAAGGGCGATGTCGGGGGCTCTTCCGCATGGGTCGGTTTTGGGAGTTCTCGGCATGAAGACGGCGTTTATCGGCCTGGGCGTGATGGGCTTTCCGATGGCCGGCCACCTGAAGGCCGCGGGCCACGAGGTGACCGTCTTCAACCGCAGCCCCGACAAGGCCGCGCGCTGGGTCGAGAAGCACGGCGGCGCGTCCCGCCCGACCATCGCCGAGGCGGTGGCGGGGGCCGAGCTGGTCTGTCTGTGCGTCGGCAATGACGACGACGTCCGCGACGTCGTGGCGCAGGCGCTGTCGGCGATGGCTGGCCAAAACACAAATGGCGGCGGTGTGATCGTCGACCACACCACCACTTCGGCCACCGTGGCCCGCGAGATGGACGCGGCCGCGCGCGCCGTCGGCCTCGCGTTCGTCGACGCCCCGGTGTCGGGCGGCCAGGCCGGCGCCGAGAACGGCCAGCTGACGATCATGGCCGGCGGCGACGCGGCGGCCTACGCCCGTGTCGAGCCGGCGCTGCTGGCCTACGCCAAGGCCATGCGCCTGATGGGGCCTTCGGGCGCGGGCCAATTGACCAAGATGTGCAACCAGATCGCCATCGCCGGGGTGGTCCAGGGCGTGGCCGAGGCCCTGCACTTCGCCAAGCGCGCCGGCCTGCCGACCGACGACGTGCTGGCGGCGATCTCCAAGGGCAGCGCCCAGTCCTGGCAGATGGAGAACCGCTGGAAGACCATGTCGGAAGGCAAGTTCGACTTCGGCTTCGCCGTGGACTGGATGCGCAAGGATCTCGGCATCGCCCTGGCCGAGGCGGCGGTGAACGGCGCCCGGCTGGAGGGCACGACGCTGATCGACGGGTTCTACGGGGAGGTTCAGGCGATGGGCGGCAACCGGTGGGACACGTCCAGCCTGGTGGCGCGCCTGGAGAAGTAGGTCTGGCTTGAGCTTTTGGTGCGGCGATCCCTTGCCCCCTACGGACCGCTTCGCGGTCGTCTTCCCCCAGAGGGGGAAGAGCCGCGCCGTGAGAGCTCCACCCCCTCTGGGGGCGGACAGACCGCGTAGCGGTCAGGTGGGGGCAAGTGGGTGTGATCCCACGCCAGGCTGGCTGTGAGTTGGTCGGAAAGGGCTGCGGAGCGCCGGACACCGTCCGGAGTTTGAAAAAAGAATACCGTTTCGACGAAGCCCGATCGCTCCGCGCGGTCGTTATCCGGGAGCCTCTCGGCGGGTGGCGCTCTTAACGCCTTACCAAGAGCGCCCCCGGCGGACGGGTCCCGCAGCATCGGGATCCCCGGACCGCGTGCGTATCCCCCGCACGCCTGTTGCCTTGCCCGGCCCTCGACGCTCCACCGTTTCTGTCATCCAAGCCCGGCAAGGCCAGAAGCGCGAGGTTTGATCCTTCTCACCAACGCCGAAGGACCGCCGACAGAGCTCTCCGCTCGATCGCCCCCCGCCGCCGCATCGGTCGCTGGCCATGCGCCCTTTCCCGCAACGAGGTGAAGTGAGTTTACGACAGGTTTCAGCGTCGCTGACAGATGACGCTGTTTTTTCCGTAGGGCGTTGAAGGGACTGGGGTTCTTTCCGGCGCCGACGGGGACAGGCGCCGCTGTATCCCCGCCGGGGACATGCACTCACGGCGAAGACTCTGCGGGCTGATCCGCTGAATGTGGCGTGAGTGCGTGTCCCCACCTTCGGGCACCGCCTTAAAGAACCGACCCCAAGCTCAGCGGGCGACGTTGGGGACACGCACTCACCCTGGGCGTCTTGCCAAGCCGTCCGACGCCCTGCCGTGAGAGCATGTCCCCGGCGGGTCCTACCGTCCCTCGACCCACAGGCTCAGCGGCTGTTTCTCCTCGTGGCGCACCAGGATGGCGTAGCCGATCGCGAACACCACGATCCCGACGACCAATCCGCCCAGGAAGCCGGCCGAGGTGGCGAACCACAGGGTCAGGGTCGAGATGGCGGTGGCCAGGCCCAGCATGCACCATCGCAGCAGGATGCTGAAGCCGTGATAGGTCTGCTCATGGGCGAGCAGTTCGGGTTTTCCGCTGTCGTTGAAATCGGCGTCCCTGACATCGGCGGGCATGCGTCACCTCCACTCTCGTTGAGGCTCGGACCCAGGCCGTCGTACGCGGCCTCCGGCCGAACACTGGAGCAGAGGTTACGCCGAATTTGGCGTCCGCGCGAGCAGGGCCGTCAGCACCGTCAGCATCAGCGGCGCCAGGACGATGTCGCCGGGCGCCGCCGGGTCGATCCAGGCCAGCTCCTCGATCTCGGCGCGGGCGGCGATCTCGCCTTCGACCTGGGCCAGGTAGGTCGCCGCGCGCACGATGAAGCCCGGTTCGTTGGCGGCGGGGGCTTCGAACCGGCCCAGCAGGGTCGCGCGGGTCAGCCGGCAGCCGATCTCCTCGTCCAGCTCGCGGGCCAGGGCGGTCAGGTCGTCCTCGCCAGGCTCGCGCTTGCCGCCCGGTTTCATGAAGATCGCCGTGCCGCGCTTGCGCACCACCAGCATCCGGCCGGCCTCGTCGCGGATCACGGCGGTGACGATGTCGATGGCGGGCGAGGTCATGCGCCAGCCTAGCGAGGACGGCGAGTCGCGTCAGGGCGTCACGGCGGCCAGGACATAGTCCGTCAGCAGCTTCTCGGAAATCGCATGCGGCTGGCGGACGCCGAAGTTGGTGGTGGTGATCACCGCCACCACGGCCAGATCGGGAACGATCACCACCTTGTTGCCGCCCGTGCCGCTCATCACCCAGGCCTTGTGGCCGGAAAAGGTCTGCAGCCAGATCAGGTAGCCGTAGTCCGCGTCCGAACGCGCTTGGGCGTGAGGCGCGACAGCCGCGGCGACATAGGCGGTCGACAACACCCGACGGCCGTTCCATTGGCCGCCATTGGCGTAGAGCTGACCCAGTTTCAGCAGGTCGCGGCTGCGCAGGCCCAGACCGCCGCCGCCCTGTGCCAGACCCAGCGGAGAGGTCTGCCACTCGGGCTTGTCGATGCCCAGGGGGCCGAACAGGACCTCGTCGGCGAAGGCCGGCAAGGGTTTTCCCACCGCGCCCTGGACCACGGCGCCCAAGGTCGTGACGCCGGCGGTGCAATAGCTGAAGGCCCGCCCATAAGGCGAGGCCTCGGGGCGGGGCGCCCAAGCCGGGAAGCCGCGCACCGGCAGGTCGAGATAGAACCCGACCCAGTCCTCGATCAGGTACATGCGCTCCTCGTTGCCGCGCGAGAACGCGTTGTCGTCGTCGCATTCGGCGATCGAGCTCATGGTCAACAGATCCTCGACCGTGACCTTGTCCTTGCGGGGATCGGGATTGGCGGCGGGCGGCCGATCCTTGAGATAGGCCTTGATGGGCGCGGCGACGCTAGGCAGCGCTCCGCGATCAAGGGCGGCGCCGGCCAGCATCGCGGTCACGGTCTTGGTCACGGACCGGGTGTTGCGGCGGGCTTCGGCCCCGCCGCCCGGCTTGCCCTCGTCGTAATAGGCCTCGAACACCAGCCTGCCGTGGCGAGCGATCAGCACGCTGGTGATCTGCTGGAAATCGCCGGCCTTGATGGCGGCCGACATGGCGTCGAGCTTGGCGGTCGACAGACCCTCGGCGGCGGGCGCGACGACAGGCATGTCGACCGCGGCTTGGGCGGACAGGGGCGCGAACACCAACAAGGCGGCGAGCAACAGACGCTTCACGAAGACCTCCGGACAGCAACCGTATCGGTCTAGGCGAGCGACCCGACGGCGTCTTGGACCCTTGAAACATCCATCGATCGGCCGCACAGCCGCGCGAACTCGCCGGGCGTGACCCCATAGGCGAGCCGGAACTGGCGGTTCAGGTGGCTCTGGTCGCAGAAGCCGGCCGCCTGAGCGATCTCGCCGATCGACTCTCGGCCCCGCATCAGCAGGTCGGCGGCCCGTTCCAGGCGGCGGGCGCGCAGGCGCTCGCCCGGAGCCGCGCCCAGCCACCGGCGATAGCCCCGCGCCAGGTGCACCGGATGCACGCCTGCCGCCTTGGCCAGGTCCGCGACGGCGATGGGCTGGTCGAAGCTGTCGGCCAGAAAGGTCTCGGCCGTGACCAGCCAGGGCGGCGGATGGTCGCCGTCGCGGATCGGAGCCATGGCCTGTCCGGCCAGCTCCAGCCCCAGGCTCTCCAGCGTAACGGTGTCGGCGTCGCGGCTGAGCAGGGTCCGGGTCAGCCGCAGGGCCGCTCCGCGGGCGATCCGGCCGGTCAGGCGCAAGGCGTCGATGGCCGCGCGGCTGGAAACCTGGGACAGGTCGCGCCAGACGGACGCTTCGAAGCTGACCGCCAGGAAGTAGCCGCCGGTTTTCACGAAGCGGTCGCGATGGACCACGCCCGGCGGATTGTAGACCAGCACCGGACCTTCGGTTTCGGGCCCCCAGGCGGTGGTCAGATAGCGACCATGGGTGGCCAGCACGAAGTGGGCGTCGTCGTGGCTGTGCTCGTCGACCTCGTCGGCGCTGGTGGTGGCGGAGAGATGGGCGACGCGCACGTAAGGCAGGCGACGCTCGACGGTCGGCGCGCCGTAGAACTGGCCTTGGCTGAAGGCGGTCCTCGGCCCGGCCATGTCTAGCCCAGCTTTTCCGCCGCCCACGGCGCGAAGTAGCTGATGATTCCCGCCGCGCCGGCCCGCTTGAAGGCGGTCAGACTTTCGAGGATCGCGCGCTCCTCGTCGATCCAGCCGTTCAGGCCCGCCGCCTTGATCATCGCGTACTCGCCCGAGACCTGGAACGCGTAGGTGGGCATGCGGAACTCGTCGACCAGGCGGCGGACGATATCGAGATAGGGCAGGCCGGGCTTGACCATGACCATGTCGGCGCCCTCGGCGATGTCGAGCATCACCTCGCGGATGGCCTCCTCGGTGTTGGCGGGATCCATCTGATAGGTCTTCTTGTCGCCTTGCCCCGCCGACAGCTTCGCCGAGCCGATGGCGTCGCGATACGGGCCGTAGAAGGCCGAGGCGTACTTGGCGGCGTAGGACATGATCATCGTGTCCTGGAAGTTGGCGCCTTCCAGGGCCGCGCGCAGCTTGCCGATCCGGCCGTCCATCATGTCGGAGGGGGCCAGGATGTCGGCGCCGGCTTCCGCCTGCATCAGGCCCTGTTCAATCAGGCGCTCGATGGTCGGGTCGTTGAGGATGCGGCCGCCCTCGACCACGCCGTCGTGGCCATGGTCGGTGAACGGGTCCAGGGCCACGTCGCACATGATGCCGACCTCGGGCGCGGCGTCCTTCATGGCCTTGACGGCGCGGGGGATCACGCCGTCCGGGTCCGAGGCGATCGAGCCGGCGGCGTCCTTCCGCGACCCGTCGATGTGCGGGAAGATGGCGATGGCCGGAATGCCCAGCTCACGGGCTCGCACGGCGGCCTTGGCGGCCTCCTTGACCGACAGGCGTTCGACGCCGGGCATCGAGGCGACCGGGATCGTGCCCTCGCCCTCGTGCACCACCATCGACCAGATCAGGTCGGACGGCGCCAGCGTGGTCTCGCGGACGAGGCGGCGGGTCCAGTCGGCCTGGCGCAGGCGGCGCAGGCGGGTGGCGGGGTAGGGGGCGAGCGGAGGCGTTGTCATGTCTGACGGTGTCGCGCGGCGCGCGGCGCGAGGCAAGGCGGTTGGTTGCTTAAGGAGGCTTGCCGAACGCCCGGGCCTGACCAATGCTCGCCCCTGGCTGAACAGGTTGGGCGAGCGATACGATGAAGCGGCTTGTGATGGCGATCTTGGCTGTGTTGACCTCCCTGTTCGCGACCGACGCCCTGGCGCGACAGGCCCCGCCGGCCAGTTACTACGACCTCAAGGCCCCGGACGCCTGGTCGGGCGGGGTGAAGATGGTCGACATCGACACGCCCAAGGGCAAGTTCCGGGTCTGGACCAAGCGGGTCGGCTCCAATCCCAAGCTGAAGGTCCTGCTGCTGCACGGCGGCCCCGGCGCGACGCACGACTATTTCGAGCCGTTCGACAGCTACTTCCCGGCCCAGGGCATCGAGTACATCTATTACGACCAGCTGGGTTCGGGGCGTTCGGACAAGCCTACCGACACCAGCCTTTGGACCATCGACCGCTTCGTCGACGAGGTGGAGCAGGTGCGCAAGGCGCTGGACCTGGGGCCGGAGAACTTCTGCGTCCTGGGCCACAGCTGGGGCGGGGTGCTGGCGATCGAATATGCGCTCAAGCACCAGGCCAATCTCAAATGCGTGGTCATCTCGAACATGATGGCCTCGATCCCGGCGTATAACGACTACGCGACCAAGGTGCTGATGCCGCAGATGGACCCGGCGCAGCTGGCCAAGGTCAAGGCGCTGGAGGCGGCGGGCAAGACGTCGGACCCGGACTACATGGGGACGCTGATCCCGATGCACTACGAAAAGCACATCCTGCGCCGGCCCGCCGACCAGTGGCCCGAGCCGGTGACCCATTCGTTCGCCCAGCTGAACGGCGAGCTCTACACCCTGATCCAGGGCCCCAGCGAACTGGGCGCCAGCGGACTGCTGCTGAACTGGGACCGGTTCGCCGACCTCAAGCGCATCACCGTCCCGACGCTGGTGATCGGCGCCAGGTACGACACGATGGACCCGGCCTATATGGAGAAGATGTCCAAGGAACTGCCCAAGGGCCGCTATCTCTACATGGCCAATGGCAGCCACATGTCGATGTACGACGACCAGGCCGCCTATTTCACGGGACTGACGGCGTTCCTGAAGGGCCTGAACTAGGGCGGACTACGGCGCGTAGCTGGCGGTGCGGTCGTTGCTGGCGGTGACGGCGTCGATGCGGTGCCAGGTCTGCGCCTTGCAGATCAGGCCGCCCAGGACACAGCCCTTGGCCTTCATGGTGCGGGCGTCGATGAACTCGGCGGTGCCGACCAGGGTGACCTTCAGGGTGGGCACGAAGACCTTCCCGCGCATGGCGCCGTTCTTGGTCGGCTCGAAGTCGCGCAGCAGCTGTTGGCCGACCAGGGTGGTCAGGCCGCTCTTGCGGGCGTCGGCCTCGGCCTTGGGGCTGGCGTAGACCACGGTGCCGCAGGTGCTGGCGCCGCAGCTCTTGATCGCGACCCGGACATTGTCCTTGGGCCCGGTCCAGACACCCAGGTCGGCGGCTTGGACCGACGACACGGTGAACAGCGCCGCAAGGGCGGCGAAAACGACAGTGAACTTACGCATGACAGAAAGACGACGCCTCCGATGAGCGCGATTTGGAACCGGAGGACGTTGCGATCAAGGGTGGTGCGACACTTGGTTCCCACTTTTTGCGCACTGCGGCATTCAAAGTCAGCAAGTGAGATATGATTGACACAGTCTTCGGCAGGCGGCAGGTCAGCGGCCAAGAAGGCGAGGGGTTCACTCTGCCCCGCTTGGGAGGATATTGCGCATGGATTTCGCGCTCAACGACGATCAACGCGCTATTGCTGACATGGCGTCCGGCTTCGCGGCGGAACGCCTTGCCCCTTACTCCGCCGAGTGGGACGAGAAGAAGCATTTCCCGGTCGACGTGCTGCGCGAAGCCGCGGGCCTGGGCTTCGCGGGCATCTATGTCCAGGACGACGTCGGCGGCAGCGGCCTGTCGCGCCTGGACGCCTCGATCATCTTCGAAGCCCTCAGCTACGGCGACGTGCCGACCGCGGCCTATCTGACCATCCACAACATGGCGTCGTGGATGATCGACCGGTTCGGTTCCGACGACCTGCGCAACCGCTATCTGCCGCGCCTGACCACCATGGAGCTGATCGCCAGCTACTGCCTGACCGAGCCGGGCTCGGGCTCGGACGCGGCCAATATGCGCACGACCGCGCGGCTGGACGGCGACCATTACGTGCTGAACGGCGGCAAGGCCTTCATCTCGGGCGGCGGGGTGTCGGACGTCTATGTGGTCATGGCGCGCACCGGCGCCGACGGAGCCAAGGGCGTCTCGGCCCTCGTGGTCGAGAAGGGGACGCCGGGGCTGAGCTTCGGCGCCAACGAGCGCAAGATGGGCTGGAACAGCCAGCCGACCGCCGCGGTGAACTTCGACGACTGCCGCGTGCCGGTCGCCAACCGCATCGGCGGGGAGGGCGAGGGCTTCCGCTTCGCCATGATGGGGCTGGACGGCGGGCGGCTGAACATCGCCTCGTGCTCGCTGGGCGGGGCGCAGTTCGCGCTCGACACCGCCAAGGCCTATCTCGAAAGCCGCAAGCAGTTCGGCAAGCCGCTGAAGGACTTCCAGGCCCTGCAGTTCAAGCTGGCCGACATGGCCACCGAACTGGAGGCCGCCCGCCTGATGGTCCGCCGCGCGGCCCACGCGCTGGACAACAAGGACCCGCAGGCCACCAAGCTGTGCGCCATGGCCAAGCGCTTCGCCACCGACGCCGGCTTCCAGGTGGCCAACGACGCCCTGCAGCTGCACGGCGGCTACGGCTACCTGCAGGACTACCCACTGGAGCGCATCGTCCGCGACCTGCGGGTGCACCAGATCCTGGAAGGCACCAACGAGATCATGCGCGTGATCATAGCGCGCGAAATGTTCCGCCAGTAGGAAGGGGCAGCCCTTGTCCAGTTCGGAACGCGCCCAGTGATCTATCTCTGCCGCCACGGCCAGACCGAGTGGAACCGCGCGCATCGCTTGCAGGGTCAATGTGAATCCGACCTGACGCCGCTGGGCCGCGCGCAGGCCGGGGCGATGGGCGACCTGCTGTACGACCTGGTCCAGCGCGACACCGGCCGGCCCTGGCGGATCGTCGCCAGCCCGCTGCGGCGGGCGCGGGACACCGCCGGGATCATCGGCGCGAAGCTGGGCCTGCCGGTCGAGTTCGACGACCGGCTGATGGAGCTGACCGTCGGCGAATGGGAAGGCCGTCTGCGGGCCGACGTGCAGCGCGACCATCCCGAGCTGTTCACCGACCGCAACTGGTTCTTCGCCGCGCCGGGCGGCGAGACCTATGATCAGGTGATGGCGCGGGTGTCCGGCTGGCTGGACGAACAGGCTGCCGAGCCCGAGCGCCGGCTGATCGTGGTCAGTCACGGCATCGCCGGCCGGCTGCTGCGCGGCGCCTATGCCGGCCTGTCGCCCGTCGACACCCTGGAGCTGGACGTGCCGCAGGACGCGATCTATCGCCTGAGCGCCGGCCAGGTGGACCGCTTCGAGTGCGAACCGGTCGAAGACCCTGAACTCACCAAGGACATCGTATGAACGACCAACCCGAAGTCCTTGTCCGCGTTCAGAAAAATGTCGGCCGGCTGACGCTGAACCGGCCGCAGGCGCTGCACGCCCTGACGCAAAACATGTGCGAGATCATGATCGGCGCCCTGCTGGACTGGCGCGACGATCCCGAGATCTACATGGTCATCATCGACCACGCCGGCGAGCGCGGTTTCTGCGCCGGCGGCGACATCCGGATGCTGGCCAGCAGCGGGGCGGGCGACGGCCAGGAGGCGCGGGCCTTCTTCCAGACCGAGTACCAGCTGAACCACCTGCTGTTCACCTACGAGACGCCGGTCGTGGCGATCCTCGACGGCGTGGTGATGGGCGGCGGCGTGGGGATCTCGATGCCGGCCCACTACCGGATCGCCACCGAGCGCACGACCTTCGCCATGCCCGAGACCGGGATCGGCCTGTTCCCCGACGTCGGCGGCGGCTGGTACCTGCCGCGCCTGCCCGGCAAGGCGGGGCTGTGGCTGGCCCTGACCGGCGCGCGGATCAAGGGCGCGGACTGCCTGCGCCTGGGGATCGCCACCCACTTCGTGGAGTTCGGGGCCGTCGAGGGCCTGAAGAAGGCGATCATCGCCGACCCCCGTCGCATCGACGACATCCTGAAGAAGTATCGCGCCGACGCCGGCAAGGCGCCCCTGGTCAGCTTCGAGCAGGACCTCAACCGGCTGTTCGTCGGCGACAGCGTCGAGCAGATCTTCGAGTTCCTGGAGGCCGACAGCAGCGACTGGGGCAAGGCTCAGCTGGCGACGATGAAGACCAAGTCGCCCCAGACCCTGAAGGTCGCCTTCCGCCAACTGGAGGCCGGGGCGGCGATGACCGATTTCGCCGACAACATGGTCATGGAGTACCGGATCGGCTCGCGCGTCGTCCGCAGGCACGATTTCATCGAGGGCGTGCGCGCGGTGATCATCGACAAGGACAACGCCCCGCGCTGGGATCCGGCCACGCTTGAAGAGGTCACCGACGCCATGTTGGATGAGATTTTCGCCCCTCTGCCGGCCGATCAGGAATGGTCGCCGCTGACGTAGCGTGATTGCTGCGCTAGCTTGCCGCAACAAGAAGACGTCGTCGGAAGGAATACCATGCGTAAGCCGTTACTCAGCCTCGTCGCCGTGCTCGCCCTGGCGGGCTGCGCCACGACTCCGATGGGACCGGTCGAGCCGCCGCCGCCGCCGCCGGCCGGCGTCAGCGCCGCGGTGCCCGCCAATATCGCCGCGGCCCTGTCCGATCCGAACCGTCCCGCCGCCGACATGGTGCGCGACGAGAACCGCCTCCCGGGCCAGACCCTGGCCTTCGCCGGCGTCAAGCCGGGCGCCAAGGTCGCCGACCTGATCCCCGGCGGCGGCTATTTCACCCGCATCTTCTCGAAGGCTGTCGGGCCGCGCGGCCACGTCTACGCCTATGTGCCCGACGAACTGACCAAGATGGCCAAGCGCGAACCGGCCGTGAAGGCCATCGCCGCCGACCCGGCCTATAAGAACGTGTCCGTGGTCCTCAACACCCTGCCCAACTTCGCTGCGCCGGAGAAGCTGGACCTGGTGTTCACGGCCCAGAACTATCACGACATGCACGACAAGTTCATGGGCCCCGCCGACCTGTCGGTGGTCAACCGCCAGATCTTCAAGGCGCTCAAGCCGGGCGGCGTCTATGTGGTGCTGGACCACGCGGCCGAGCCGGGGTCGGGCCTTCGCGACACCGAGACCCTGCACCGGATCGATCCTGAGGCGGTGAAGCGCGAAGTGACCGCCGCCGGCTTCATCTTCGAGGGCGAGAGCCGGGTGCTGCGCGACCCGTCCGACACCCGCAAGCTCAGCGTCTTCGACCCCTCGATCCGCGGCAAGACCGACCAGTTCATCTACAAGTTCCGCAAGCCGGCCGGGGCGCGATAGTCAAAAAGAGGTTGTCATCCCGGACGAGCGCGCAGCGCGAAGATCCGGGACCGACGCGTGAACTCAGAGCTTCCGGCGGTCCCGGATCTGCCCCCGGCTTTCGCCGGGGTTGTCCGGGATGACAGCGGTTTTACAACGATAAGAGCCGCGCCCATGAGGCGCGGTTCGCCTTTGCAGGGAGTAGACCGCATGACCCGCATCGCCTTCATCGGCCTGGGCAACATGGGCGGCGGCATGGCCGCCAACCAGGCCAAGGCCCAGCATCACGTCAGCGCCTTCGACCTGTCGGCGGCGGCGCTGGAGAAGGCCGTGGCCGCCGGCTGCCACGCGGCGGGCTCGGTGGGCGAGGCGGTGCGGGACGCGGAGGTGGTGATCACCATGCTGCCGGCCGGGCCGCACGTGCGTGGCGTCTATGGCGACCAGATCCTGGCGGCGGCGCCAAGGTCGGCCCTGCTGATCGACTGCTCGACCATCGACGTCGAGAGCGCCCGGGTCGTGGCCGGGCAGGCGAGGGCGGCCGGCTTCCGCTTCGCCGACGCGCCTGTCTCCGGCGGCATCATGGCCGCCGAGGCCGGGACCCTGGCCTTCATGGTCGGCTGCGACGCGGCGGACTTCGCCGAGGTCGAGGCCGCCCTGGCCCCGATGTCGCGGGTCACCATCCACGCCGGCGAGCACGGAGCGGGGCAGGCGGCCAAGATCTGCAACAACATGCTGCTGGGCGTCTCGATGCTGGGGACCTGCGAGGCCTTCGCCCTGGCCGAGAAGCTGGGCCTGGCCGCCGACCGGTTCTTCGAGATCGCCAGCAAGTCGTCGGGCCAGTGCTGGTCGGTCTCCACCTACTGCCCGGTTCCGGGCGTGGGCCCGTCGACCCCGGCCGATCGCCGCTACGAGGGCGGCTTCGCCACGGCCATGATGCTCAAGGACCTGAAGCTGGCCCAGGAGGCCGCCGCCAAGGCCGGCGCCTCGACGCCGATGGGCGCCCAGGCCGAGGCGCTGTACGCTCTGTTCGACGGCAACGGATTCGGCGGCAAGGATTTTTCCGCCGTCCTGCAGATGCTGCGCGGCAGGCTGGGCGACCTGAATTGATCCCCCTCGGGTCGAAATCCACTTCCGGAGGGCTGTTCGTTCGCGAAGCCGATGCGGCTGTTCGCGTCATAGCCGTCGGTAAGTAGACCTCCCTATGTGGACACCGTGCGTCGCCGGTGCGAAAAGCCAAGTCTTGAAAAGGGACCGAGCGGACTCGTTAAAGCCCGCCGGGTGAGACACGATGGACTACAAAGCCGCGTTCCAGACCGCCGTCGACCAGATCCGCGACGAAGGCCGCTATCGGGTGTTCGCCGACGTGAAGCGCCATCGCGGCGCCTTTCCGCGCGCCACCTGGACCCGTCCGGACGGCGGCGAGAGCGACATCGTGGTCTGGTGCTCGAACGACTATCTCGGCCAGGGCCAGAACCCCGTGGTGCTGGACGCCATGCACGCGGCGATCGACCAGCACGGCTCGGGCTCGGGCGGCACGCGCAACATCTCGGGCACCAATCACCATCACGTCGAGCTGGAGGCCGAACTGGCCGACCTGCACGGCAAGGAAGCGGCCCTGCTGTTCACCTCGGGCTATGTCTCCAACGAGGCCAGCCTGTCGGCGCTGCAGAAGATCCTGCCGGGCCTGATCATCTTCTCCGACGCCCAGAACCACGCCTCGATGATCGCCGGCATCCGCAACGGCGGCTGTCAGCGTCACATCTTCCGCCACAACGACCTGGCGCACCTCGAGGAACTGCTGATCGCCGCGCCCGCCGACGCGCCCAAGCTGATCGCGTTCGAGAGCGTCTATTCGATGGACGGCGACATCGCCGACATGGCCGGCACGGTGGCCCTGGCCAAGAAGTACGGCGCGATGACCTACCTGGACGAGGTGCACGCGGTCGGCATGTATGGTCCGCGCGGCGGCGGCGTCGCCGAGCGCGACGGCCTGATGGACCAGATCGACATCATCGAAGGCACCCTGGGCAAGGCGTTCGGGGTCATGGGCGGCTACATCACCGGCGACGCGGTGGTGGTGGACGCCATTCGCCTCGTCGCCTCGGGCTTCATCTTCACCACCTCGCTGCCGCCGGCCCTCACCGCCGGGGCGCTGGCCAGCGTGAAGTATCTCAAGCAGCACCCGGAGGTCCGCGAGGCCCACCAGGAACGCGCCAAGACCCTGAAGGCCATGTTCAAGGCCGCGGGCCTGCCGGTGATGGACAACGACAGCCACATCGTGCCGGTGCTGGTCGGCGACCCCGTCCACACCAAGATGATCAGCGACATGCTGCTGGCCGACCACGGCGTCTATGTGCAGCCGATCAACTATCCGACCGTGCCGCGCGGGACCGAGCGCCTGCGCTTCACCCCCACGCCGTTCCATACCGACGAGATGATGCGCAAGCTGGTCGGGGCGATGGAAAAGCTGTGGGCCCACTGCAATGTCGCCCGCATGGGCGGTCACGCGGCTTAAGGAGCCAAGCTTCCTCCAAACGAACTCAGCGTCCCCGCATGGCTCCCTTGCCAAGTCCGATCGACTTGGCGAAATCGGAGCGTCGCTCGGCATAGGCCGGCGCGACCATCGGATAGTCGCCCGGCAGCGACCATTTCCGGCGATATTCCTCGGGGCTCATATCGTAGTGGGTCCGCAGGTATCGCTTGAGCATCTTCAGCTTCTTGCCGTCTTCCAGGCAGACGATGTAGTCGCGCTGCACAGAGCGCGAGATCGGCACGGCCGGCCTGTTGCGTTCGGCCGACGGCTCGGCCGGAGCCGCGCCCAGCGAAGAGAGCGTGGCGTGGACCGACCGGATCAGCTCGGGAATGGCCGTCCGGGCGACGGTGTTCTGGGCGACATAGGCGGCCACGATGGTGGCGCTGAGGCCCAGGAGATCGACATCGTCGTCTTTGGTGTCCGCCTCGCCGTACGCCGTCGTCATACTCGTTCCGCCCTGTCCTGTGGGCGACCTTGGCGGTCGCCGATATGCCCGGCGCGCCTGTCAAGCTGCCGCCAGTTCCTGGCCAACGCTTCGGCTTGTCGCGAGGTTCCCGGATTGATCGCGGCGCGAAGGGGGGTAAAGAGAGCGCGACCGACTCCCCGCCCGAGTCCGCCAAGTCGACATCCTTCCAGTCTCCCAGCCCCAGGAGAGCGTCCATGACCGCACCGGCCAACAACATCACCGCCGACAAGGGCGCCTTCTTCGGCGCCGACCTGGCCGCCGCGGACCGGGACATCTTCGACCGCATCGGCCTGGAGCTGAACCGTCAGCAGAACCAGATCGAGCTGATCGCCTCGGAGAACATCGTCTCGCGCGCCGTGCTGGAGGCCCAGGGCTCGATCCTGACCAACAAGTACGCCGAGGGCTATCCGGGCAAGCGCTATTACGGCGGCTGCGAATATGTCGACGAGATCGAGACCATCGCCATCGAGCGGGCCAAGGCCCTGTTCGGGGCGGGCTTCGCCAACGTCCAGCCGCACTCGGGCTCGCAGGCCAACCAGTCGGTGTTCATGGCCCTGCTGCAGCCGGGCGACACCTTCCTGGGCATGGACCTGGCGGCGGGCGGCCACCTGACCCACGGCAGCCCCGCCAACCAGTCGGGCAAGTGGTTCAAGCCGGTGTCCTACACCGTGCGCCAGCAGGACCAGCTGATCGACTACGACGCGGTCGAAGAGGTTGCCAAGGCCAACAAGCCCAAGCTGATCATCGCCGGCGGCAGCGCCTACAGCCGTCACATCGACTTCGCCCGCTTCCGCCAGATCGCCGACAGCGTCGGCGCCTATCTGATGGTCGACATGGCCCACTTCGCGGGCCTGGTGGCCGGCGGCGTGTTCCCCAGCCCCATCCCGCACGCCCACGTGGTCACCACCACCACCCACAAGACCCTGCGCGGTCCGCGCGGCGGCATGGTGCTGACCAATGACGAAGCGATCATCAAGAAGGTCAATTCGGCCGTGTTCCCGGGCCTGCAGGGCGGTCCGCTGGAGCACGTGATCGCCGCCAAGGCCGTGGCGTTCGGCGAAGCGCTGCAACCGGCGTTCAAGGCCTACGCCCAACAGGTGATCGACAACGCCAGGGCGCTGTCGGAAGCCCTGCAGACCCAGGGCGTCAACATCGTCTCGGGCGGCACCGACAGCCACCTGATGCTGGTCGACCTGCGGCCCAAGGGCGTGACCGGCCGCGACGCCGAGCACAGCCTCGAACGCGCCCACATGACCTGCAACAAGAACGGCGTGCCGTTCGACACCGCGCCGTTCACCGTCACCTCGGGCATCCGCCTGGGGACGCCGGCCGGCACCACCCGCGGCTTCGGGACGGCCGAGTTCACCCGGGTCGGCCAACTGATCGGCGAGGTCGTCAACGGTCTCGCGACCAACGGTCCAGACGGCAACGCCGAGGTCGAAGCCAAGGTGCGCGAGGAAGTCCTGGCCTTGACGGCCCGGTTCCCGATCTACAACTAATAGACCTGCATCAGGCGGGAGGGCCTAGATCATGCGCTGCCCGTTCTGCGGTCATATGGAAAGCCAGGTGAAGGACAGCCGCCCGTCGGAAGACGGGGCGGCCATCCGCCGCCGTCGGCTGTGTCCCGAGTGCGGCGGCCGCTTCACCACCTTCGAGCGGGTGCAATTGCGCGAGCTGACCATCGTCAAGCGCTCGGGCCGGCGCTCGCCGTTCGATCGGGAGAAGCTGGTGCGCTCGATCTCGATCGCCACGCGCAAGCGGCCGGTCGATCCCGAGCGGATCGAGCGCATGGTCAACGGCATCGTCCGCCAGCTGGAAAGCCAGGGCGAGACCGAGCTGCCGTCGTCGGCGGTGGGCGAAATGGTGATGAAGGCGCTGAAGTCGCTCGATGACGTCGCCTATGTCCGCTACGCCTCGGTCTATCGCGATTTTCGGGAAACTAGTGATTTCGCAAAGTTTCTCGGGCAGGAAGGTCTCAGCGACGTCGCCGAAGACGAGCTATAGGCGCATTCTACGATTCAATTTCGGCGGCGGAGCCTTAGGGGCTACGATTCGATTTGGCGACGGCGCCGTTTGGTGCGAATTGACCTGCCCCGTCGAGGAGAATTCTAAGGACTATGGTGGAAGACAAGATTCGCCTGCTGATCGTGGAGGCCCGGCGCTATTCGGGGCTTTCCGATGCGTTGCTGCAAGGCGCGGCGCAGGCGATCGACGCCCAGGGCGCCGAGTACGACGTGATCACCGTGTCCGAGGCGATGCAGATTCCGACCGCCATCGCCCTGGCCGAGGAGGCCGGTCATCGTCCGGTGGGCGTGCGCTATGACGGCTTCGTGGCGCTGGGCGTCAACATCCGCGGCGAGACCTATCATTCCGAGATCATGGCCAACGAGACCGCGCGCGGTCTCAACGACCTGTCGTTCGGCAAGCGGCTGGCCATCGGCTACGGCGTGCTGACCGTCGACGAGGAAGACCAGGCCTGGAGCCGGGCCCGGACGTCCGAGGGCGACCGGGGCGGCAAGGCCGCGCGGGAGTGCCTGGAGATCGTCGGCCTGAAGCGCCAGTTGCTGGGACAGTCGCGATGAGCCGGGGCGATCGCATCCAGCCGCGCTCGGTGGCCCGCCTGGCCGCCGTCCAGGCTCTGTACCAGATGGAAGTGTCCGGCGTCGGCGTCGACGCCGTGGTCCGCGAATTCTCCGAGCATCGTTTCGACCGCGATGTCGACGGCCCCGAAGGCGACCGCCTGGCCCAGGCCGACGAGACCTTCTTCGCCGAACTGGCCAAGGGCGTCGTCGCCCATCAGGCCGGCGTCGATCAGGCCATCGTCAAGCGCCTGGCGTCCGGCTGGAAGCTGGAGCGCCTGGACGCCACGGCCCGCGCGGTGCTGCGCTCGGGGGCCTATGAGCTGATGCATCGCCCCGACGTTCCCAAGGAGGTCGTGATCGACGAATATGTCGAGATCGCCAAATCCTTCTTCGAAGGTCCTGAATCCGGTTTCATCAATGGCGCACTGGACGCAATCGCGCGTGACGCCCGAGGCTGACGACGACTGGTTCGACGAACCGACGGCGCAAGCGCCGGCGGTCGACGACGCATGGTTCGACGAGGCCGCCACGCCGGCGGCCGCGCCGCCGGTCGACGAGTTCGGTCTGATCGAGCGGCTGCTGCGGCCGCTGGCCCGCGGCGACCAGGCGGCGCTCGACCTGCTGGACGACGCCGCCGTGCTGCCCTCGCGCCCCGGCTACGACCTGGTGATCACCAAGGACGCCATGGTGGCCGGCGTGCACTTCCTGGCCGGCGAGGAGCTGGACGTGGTGGCCAAGCGCCTGCTGCGCACCAATCTCTCCGACCTCGCCGCCAAGGGCGCGGTCCCCTACGGCTATTTCCTGGCCGTCGGCTGGCCCTCGGGCACCACCCTGACCGACCGCGAGACCTTCGCGCGCGGCCTGGCCGAGGACGGCGAGCTCTACGACGTCAGCCTGCTGGGCGGCGACACGGTCGCCACCTCGGGTCCGATGGTGGTCTCGGCCACCTTCCTGGGCTGGGTGCCCAGCGGCGACGCGGTGCTGCGCAAGGGCGCGCGGGTCGGTGACCGGCTGATGGTCTCGGGAACGATCGGCGACGGCTGGCTGGGCCTGCTGGCCCATTGGGGCGAGGTCGAGGACCCCGACGGCGGCCTGGTGCGGCGCTATCGCCTGCCGCCGCCGCGCCTGGCCATTCGCGACGCCCTGCGCGCCTACGCTCGCGCCGCCGCGGACGTATCCGACGGCTTGCTGGCCGACGCCGCCCACGTGGCCAAGGCCAGCGGGCTGCGGGTCAAGGTCGACCTGGACCGCCTGCCGCTGTCGCCCGGCGCCCGCCACTGGCTGGGCGCCCAGCCGGAAGCCGGCGAGGCCCGGATGTCGCTGGCCTCGGGCGGCGACGACTACGAGATCGTCTGCGCCGTCGATCCCACCGACGTGGCCGCCTTCCAGGCCGCCGCCATGGCCGCCGGCGTCCCCGTGCGCGACATCGGCGAGTTCGTCGAAGGCGAGGGGATCTGCGCCCTGTTCAAGGGCAAGGACATCACCCCCGAACGGCTGGGCTGGCTGCACGGGTAGGGCGCCGCCGCCGGCAACCAAACCTCAAGCCTTCTCGACTAAGCACGGGCCATGACCCGTCCGTCGCTCACCTCCCGCCGCGCCGTCCTGACCGCTTCGCTGGCCCTGCTGGCGACGCCGGCCTTCGCGCGCTCGGCCAAGAAGGAGAAGAAGGGCGGCAAGGAGGGGGAGGGCGAGGAAGCGCCCGATCCGGTGATCGCGCTGCAGTCGATGGCCCTGCCGATCATCGCCGACGGCAGGCTGGTCAACTACGTCTTCGTGCAGATGAGCATCACGCTGAAGCCCGGCGTGCTGACCACCGTGTTCGAAGGCAAGGAGCCGATGCTGCGCGACGCGATCGTGCGCGAGGCCCACAGCAAGCCGTTCTTGCGCCCCGACAGCTATGTCGCCCTGGACGAAGCGCGGCTGAAGGCCTCGATCCTGCGCGAGACCAACGGCCTGATCGGTCCGGGCAAGGTGGCGGTGGTGACGATCATCAAGCAGACGCCGCGCAACTTCGTGCCGCCCCCGCCGAAGCCCAGCGCGAAGTCGGCCGCCGCGGCCAAGCCGGCGCCGCAGGCCGAACCGGTCGGGGACGGCGACATCGTCCCCTAGCGCGCTGGGAACGTCTCGTCCCGAGATCGACAGCCCGGCTTAACGGAACGCCGTTCCCGCAATCGGTTGACACCCGCCGGCCATTTGGCACTGTCGTGTCCTTGGCGTCGCGACGACGTCATCAGGGAGCATCGAGGGGGCACGAGGCCATAGGCCCGCCCGTCGCGTGCGACCGGGGGCGGTCTCTTTCGATCGTGATCCTGTCGAAGCGGCGACCCTCTCGTGATTGAAACGCGAAGAGGGCGACTTACCGATGAGTTCTTGGCTTTACGTGGCCATTGGGGCCGGGCTGCTGGCGGTGCTGTACGGCGCCGTGCAGACGGCGTCTCTGATGCGGGCTTCGCCCGGCAATGCGAAGATGCAGGAGATCGCCGCGGCGATCCAGGAAGGGGCCCAGGCCTATCTGAACCGCCAGTACACGACGATCGGCATCGTCGGCGTGGTGGTCATCGCCCTGCTGGGCTTCTTCTTCAAGTCCTGGGAGCAGCCGGTGGGCTTCGCCCTGGGCGCGATCCTGTCGGGCGCCGCCGGCTTCGCGGGCATGCTGATCTCGGTCAGGGCCAATGTCCGCACGGCGCAGGCCTCGTCCGAGAGCCTGGCCAAGGGCCTGAAGATGGCCTTCACCTCCGGCGCCGTGACCGGCATGCTGGTGGCGGGCTTCGCCCTGATCGGCGTGGCCGGCTATTTCGCGATCCTGCTGCAGACCGGTCACGCGGGCACGGACCGCGTGGTGGTCGACTCGCTGGTCTCGCTGGGCTTCGGCGCCAGCCTGATCTCGATCTTCGCCCGTCTGGGCGGCGGCATCTTCACCAAGGGCGCGGACGTGGGCGGCGACTTGGTGGGCAAGGTTGAAGCCGGCATTCCGGAAGACGACCCCCGCAACGCCGCGACCATCGCCGACAACGTGGGCGACAATGTCGGCGACTGCGCCGGCATGGCCGCCGACCTGTTCGAGACCTATGCGGTGACCACGGTCGCCACCATGGTGCTGGCCGCGATCTTCTTCCGCGGCACCGAAGCGGTGTCGTCGATGATGCTGCTGCCGCTGGCCATCTGCGCGGTCTGTATCGTGACCTCGATCATCGGCGCGTTCGCCGTGCGTCTGGGCAAGAAGCAGAACATCATGGGCGCCCTCTATCAGGGCCTGATCGTCACCGGCGTGCTGTCGATCCCGGCGGTCTGGTATGTGATCCACCAACTGGTCCCCACCGGGGTCACGGTCGGGACGCGCACCTTCGACGCCGACAGCCTGTTCTATTGCGGCCTGGTCGGCCTGGCGGTCACCGCCGCCATCGTGGTGATCACCGAGTACTACACCGGCACCAACTTCCGCCCGGTTAAGTCGGTGGCCCAGGCCAGCGTCTCGGGTCACGGCACCAACGTGATCCAGGGCCTGGCCATGTCGTTGGAATCCACGGCCCTGCCGGCCCTGACCATCATCGTCGGCATCCTGGTGACCTATAACCTGGCGGGGCTGTTCGGCATCGCCATCGCCACCACCACCATGCTGTCCCTGGCCGGCTTCATCGTCGCCCTGGACGCCTTCGGTCCCGTCACCGACAACGCGGGCGGCATCGCCGAGATGGCCGGACTGCCGCCGGAAGTCCGCGTCACCACCGACGCCCTGGACGCCGTGGGCAACACCACCAAGGCCGTGACCAAGGGCTACGCCATCGGCTCGGCCGGCCTGGGCGCCCTGGTGCTGTTCGCCGCCTATACCGAAGACCTGAAGTTCTTCTCGGCCCACGCCGAGGCCGGGAGCTTCTTCGACGGCATGGGTCCGGTGACGTTCGACCTGTCCAACCCCTATGTCGTGGTCGGCCTGCTGTTCGGCGGGCTGCTGCCCTTCCTGTTCGGCGGCATGTCGATGACCGCCGTGGGTCGGGCCGCCGAGGCCGTCGTGGCCGAGGTGCGCCGCCAGTTCCGCGAGAACCCCGGCATCATGACCTACCAGGTCAAGCCCGAGTACGGCAAAGCCGTGGACATCCTGACCAAGGCCGCGATCCGCGAGATGATCGTGCCGTCCCTGCTGCCGGTCGTCTCGCCGGTGGTGCTGTTCTTCGTGATCAAGGCCATCGCCGGCAAGGTCGACGCCTTCGCCAGCCTCGGCGCGATGCTGATGGGCGTGATCGTCACCGGCCTGTTCGTCGCCATCTCGATGACCAGCGGCGGCGGCGCCTGGGACAACGCCAAGAAGGTGATCGAGGAAGGCTTCACCGACAGCAACGGCGTCCTCCACACCAAGGGCGGCGACACCCACAAGGCCGCCGTCACCGGCGACACCGTCGGCGACCCCTACAAGGACACCTCGGGTCCGGCCGTGAACCCGATGATCAAGATCACCAACATCGTGGCCCTGCTGCTGCTGGCGGTGCTGGCCCACGGCGTCTGATCCGTGTCAGGACGCTGACATGACGACGCCCCGGAGGTTTCCCTCCGGGGCGTTTTCATTGGGCGTGGCCGTCAGGCCTAGCTGCGGCGACCGTCGTGACGATCGTAGCGATCGTTGCGGTCGTGACGCTCCATCTTGATCTCCCGGCTCAGGCGATCGAAGCGGGCGTCCAGGTCGGCGCGTTCGCGCATCGACAGGCCGTTCGAGCGGCGATAGCTGGCTTCCAGACGGCTGAGCGAGCGGAATTCGCCGCGCAGGCGCAGGGCTTCCGAGCGGGTCAGCGACCCGTTGCGGACGCCCTGGTCGATGCGGTGATCCAGGGTGGCCTGGCGCTGGTTGATCGTCTGCCACGGGGCGGCTTGAGCGGCCAGCGGGGCGGCGGCGACGGTGGCCAGGGCGGCCAGGGCGAGAAGAGTGCGCTTCATGATTTAGTCTCCGACGATAATCTGTCGGGCGCCCGACGCGTCCGATGGGGGCCATAAAGCGCCACCCCCGCTGAACGTTCCCGGAGCCTGTCGTTGTCTTTTGTTCATGTGGCGAGCGGTCGCAGGGGCCGGACCGCATGCGAATGAACGGACCGTGGCCGGAGCCGTTGTCTGATCGGGCCAAGCTTGCGGCCGAGAGCGGGGACGACGACGCGTGACATTGCAGCAGAGCCTGTCCTTCGGTCTGATCGGCGCGACGGTGCTTTGCTTCATCTGGGGGCGCTGGCGCTACGACCTGGTGGCGCTAGGCGCCCTGGCCGTCGGCGTGGTGTCAGGACTGATCCCGATCAAGTCGGCCTTCGACGGTTTTTCCAACGACATCGTGGTGATCATCGCCAGCGCCCTGGTGCTGAGCGCGGCGATCTCGCGTTCGGGGCTGGTCGACACCCTGATGGCGCCGCTGCTGCCGCACCTGAAGGACGAGCGCACCCAGGTGCCGGTCCTGTCGACCGCCACGACCCTGCTGTCGATGGTGACCAAGAACGTCGGGGCGCTGGCCCTGATGATGCCTTCGGCCCTGCGCATCGCCCGCAACACCGGCGTGTCGCCCGGCCGGCTCTTGATGCCGATGTCGTTCGGTTCGCTGGTGGGCGGGCTGGCCGTGCTGGTCGGCACCTCGCCCAACATCATCGTTTCGGAAGTGCGGCAAGAGGCGTTGGGCAAGCCCTTCGCCATGTTCGACTTCATGCCGGTCGGCGGGACATTGGCCGTTCTGGCGATCCTCTACCTGGCGTTCGCCTATCGCCTGCTGCCAAAGGGGCGAACGGCGGCGATCGACATCGACGCGGCCCTGGCGGCCAACGCCTATGTCACCGAGGTCGAGGTGCCGGAGGCCTGGGCGTTCGAGCGCTGTCGCGTGGCCGACCTGCAGAAGGCGGCCGGAGATGCGGTCGTGGTCGTCGCCCTGCTCCGGGGGCGCAGGCGCATCGCCTCGCCGCATCCCAACCGCAAGCTGCTGCCGGGCGACGTGCTGTTGCTCGAGGGGCAGCAGCAGGAGCTGAACGAGCTGATCGTCAAGACCAAGCTCCGGCTGAGCGACGCCGACCGCCCCGTGGTGATGGACGAGCCGACCGACGAGGTGCGGGTGGTCGAGGCGGTGATCGGCGCGGAGTCCGACCTGATCGGTCACACCGCCAAGAGCCTGGCCTTGAACGACACCTACGGCGTCAATCTGCTGGGCGTCAGCCGCGCCGGCTATCGCATGGCCGGGCGGCTGGCCACCGTGCGGATGAAGGCGGGGGATGTCCTGGTGCTGCAGGGCGCCGAACAGAAACTGCCGACGGCCCTGCAGGCCCTGGGCTGCCTGCCCCTGGCCGAGCGGGAGGTGCGCCTGGGCGGCATGCGGCACGCCTTCCTGCCGACCGCCGTCCTGGCGGCGGCCATGCTTCTGGTGGCGTTCGGCGTGCTGCCGGTGGCCGGCGGCTTCTTCGCGGCCGCGGTGGTGGTGGTCGCCGCCGGCGCCCTGCGCATGCGCGAGGCCTATGCGGCCCTGGACGCCCCCGTGCTGGTGCTGGTGGCCGCCCTGATCCCGGTCAGCGACACGGTGCAGGCCAGCGGCGGCACCGACCTGATCGCCGGCTGGCTTTCCGGCGCCTTTCACGGCATGCCGCCCCTGTTGACCCTGACGGCGATGATGGCCGTGGCCATGGCGGCCACGCCGTTCCTCAACAACGCCGCGACGGTGCTGATCGTCGCGCCGATCGGCCTGGGTCTGGCCAAGCATCTGGGACTGAGCCCGGATCCGTTCCTGATGGCCGTGGCGGTGGGCGCGGGCTGCGACTTCCTCACCCCGGTCGGCCACCAGTGCAACACCCTGGTGCTGGGCCCCGGCGGCTATCGGTTTGGCGACTACGCCCGGCTGGGCGCGCCGCTCACCCTGTTGATCCTAGTCGTGGCGCCCAGGCTGATCGCCCTGGTCTGGCCGTTCAGCCCGTAGTGAGACGGGCTCAGTACACGTCTTCGGGGTCGAGCATTGGCTCGGGACTGGTGTCGACGTGGGGCTGGAAATCGGCCTGGAAGTCGCTCGGGCCGGCGCCGCGCCGCTCTTCGCCGGCGTAGTCGTGGTCGATCCGCCGACGCCGGCAGGGACCGAAATAGGCGCCGGCCCGGACGAAGTCGCGCGGATTGTTGATCACCTCATTGACCCGGTGGAGCACGCCGCGGGCGTTGAGGGGCTTGGCCAGGAACTCGGTGACCCCGGCCATGCGCGCCTCGTCCAGGCTGGCGCGGGTGGCGTGCCCGGTGACCATGATGATCGGCGTGTAGGGATTGTTGCTGGCGGGCGAGGTGCGCACCCAGCGGATGAAGGCCAGGCCGTCGATCGGCTGCATCATCAGATCGGTGAAGATGATGTCGACCTCGCGCTCGGTGACGACCTTGAGCGCCTCGACGCCGTCGGCGGCCTCGATGATCTTGCGCACGCCCAGCGATTTCAGGATCGTGCCGATGATCTCGCGCATGGGCGCGTTGTCGTCGATGATGAGCACCGTCAACGGACGCAGGTCGGGCGCGCTCAAGATTCATCCCCCGGACGTGACAGCCCGGCGGTACGCTGCCGCAGGCTTGCTCTCCGAGATTGCGCGGCTTGTCGTTTAGAAATTGTTTACACGAGGACAAATTGTCGCGGATATCAGCCGGTTATTCTTAACCGTCGCCCCACGCCGTTTCCGTGCGCGTTAGGACAATTAGCGGCGGTCCTGCGGACGGTTGCCGGGCACGTCCTGATCGTCCTGCGGCAGCATGCCGCCGCGGCCGACGTTGCCCAGAAGTTGCTCGAGGATCGTCATTTCGCGGCCGCGGGTCGGGGTCTCATGGCCGTTGTAGGCGATGACCTTGCCGTCCTTCAGCGTGTAGGTGTCGACCGAGGCGACCTTCTCGTCGGCCTGGTTGAACTTGATCGCCACGACGTCGCGCTTGATCACCCGCGGCTTGTAGAAGGCGACGCGGTCGGTGGTCTGCGAGATGTAGTACCAGGCGTTCTGGTCGAAGGTGGACGTGGCCGAGGGCGAGCCCAGCTTTTCGGTCACCGTCGACTTGGTGTCCTCGCCGATCTTCATGTCCGCGGGCTTGGCCTCGATGGCTTGAAAGCCCGAATAGCTCGTCAGCGGCGTACAGCCTCCGGCGACGGCGGCGAGGCCGATGACGGCGGCGGCGAGAACGGCGGGACGAAACATTGAGGCTCCGGAACCTAGACAGGCTGGCTTTGACCTATCGCCCGCGCGGGCTTAGTTCAATGGTCCGCGTGGACCGAACGGCTAACTAGTTCCGTGTCGCGGCGAAATCGAGGCGAAGTGATGTTTCTGGATCGGCTGCTCAAACCCAGGCCCGCCAAGGCGGCGGGAGGCAAACTCTATGCCTCGGCGGTGGCGCAGGCCCGTTCGGCGGCGTTCTACACGGCGATGGGCGTTCACGACTCGATGGAAGGCAGATTCGAGTTGTTCACCCTGCACGTGGCCCTGCTGCTGGAGCGGCTGAAGGCGCAGGGCGAGTCGGCGACCGAGGTCTCGCAGGAGACGTTCAACGCCTATACCCGCGGGCTGGACGACGCCTTCCGCGAGATCGGCGTGTCCGACACCGCGGTCGGCAAGAAGATGAAGAAGCTGGTCGGCGCCGCCTACGGCCGTCTCAAGGCGTTCGACGAGGCGGCGAACGCCTTGCCCGATCGTTCCGTGCTCAGCGCCGTCCTGGCCCGCACCGCCTTCGAAGAACGCGGCGAGGGCGACCTGGCGGCCTTGACCGACTATGTCGTGGCCGCGCGAGACCAGTTGGCGGCCCAGCCGCTGGAGACCCTGTTGCAAGGAGAGGCCCAATGGCCGAAGGCGTGATCGATCCCTGGCCCTACAGCGTCACGCTGGGGCGCATGGGGCGCGGCCTGGAACTGCGTTTCGAGCCCGACGAGGCCGCGCGCAAGGAGATCGCCAAGACGCTGAACCTGGTCTCGCTGGAGTCTCTCGACGCGGAAGTGTTCCTGCGCCCCTGGATGGACGGCGCCGAGGTGCAGGGCCTGATCCGAGCCCGCGTCACCCAGCTGTGCAGCCTTTCGGCCGAAGAGTTCGAGGAGCCGATCGAATCGCGCTTCTCGATCCGTGTCCTGCCGGCCGCCAGCGAGAACACCTCGCCGGACGAGCACGGCGACCTGGCGCTCGACCCCGACGGCGACGATCCGCCCGACGTGCTCGAGGACGAGACCATCGACGTCTCCGGCTATGTGGTCGAGCACCTGGCCCTGGAGCTGGATCCGTTCCCGCGCAAGCCGGGCGCGGTGTTCCAGCCGCCCGCCGAGCCGGTGGACCTTTCGCCGTTCGCGGCCCTGAAGTCGCTGAAGTCCGATCCCGAAGCGGGGGGGCAAGGCGGCTGAGATGTCCATTTCCTTTCGCTTGCGTGATAGTCTCGTGGCGGTATCGTCCCGCCGCCCTGCCGTCACCCTTGAAGGGGCGGTGCGCCGCTCCAGGAGCCGATAGCGCCTCGTGCCCCAACCCGTAGTCATTTCAATCGACGCCATGGGCGGGGATCACGGCCCGGCCGTAATCGTCCCCGCCGTCGCCCTGGCCGCCAAGACCCTGCCCGACGTCCGCTTCCTGCTGCACGGCGACGAAGCCCAGCTCAACGTCCAGCTGGCCAAGCACCCCGACGCCCGGGCCGTCAGCGAGGTGCGCCATACGGACAAAGCCATCTCCATGGAGGAAAAGCCCGCCCAGGCCATGCGCCGCGGCAAGGGCACCAGCCTGTGGAACGCGGTCGACGCCATTCGCAACAACGAGGCGGCCGCCTGCGTCTCGGCCGGCAACACCGGCGCCCTGATGGCGATCTCCAAGCTGATCCTGCGCATGGGGGCCAATCTGGAGCGCCCGGCGATCGTGGCCAGCTGGCCGACCATGAAGGGCGTCTCGGCCGTGCTCGACGTCGGCGCCAATGTCGAAAGCGACGCCAAGCAGCTGATCGAGTTCGCGATCATGGGCGCGGCCTTCCACCATGCGGTGCACGGCTCGGAGCGCACGACCGTGGGCCTGCTCAATGTCGGCTCCGAGGACCAGAAGGGCCACGAGGAGGTGCGCGAGGCGCACGCCATCCTCAAGGACACCAAGCTGGACTTCGACTATCGCGGCTTCGTCGAGGGCACCGACATCGCCAAGGGCACGGTCGACGTGGTCGTCACCGACGGCTTCACCGGCAATGTCGCCCTGAAGACCGCCGAAGGCCTGGCCCGCTTCTTCTCGGCCGAGATCAAGACCACCCTGACCTCGGGCCCGCTGGCCATGCTGGGCGCGGTGATCGCCTCGGGGGCCCTTAAGAAGATGCGTCGGCGCCTGGATCCGGGCCGGGTCAACGGCGGGCCGCTGCTGGGTTTGAACGGCATCGTGGTCAAGAGCCACGGCGGGGCCGACGCCGTCGGCTACGCTTCGGCCATCCGCGTGGCCGTCGACCTGGCCCGCAGCGACTTCTCGGCCGAGATCGACCGGAATCTGAAACGCCTGACCGAAACCGGCCTCAAATCCGGGGCAGAAGAGACAGCCGGAGGCGTGTCGGGCGCCGACGGCCAAGGAGCTTCCGAGTGAGCGTAATACGTAGCGCCGTCACTGGCGTCGGCGCCTACCTGCCGGACAACATCGTCACCAACGATCAGCTGGCGCAGACCGTCGATACCAGCGACGCCTGGATCGTCGAGCGCACCGGCATTCGCCAGCGCCACATGGTGGCCGACGACCAGCCGGTCTCGGACCTGGCCTTCCGCGCCGCCCAGCAGGCGCTGGAGCGGGCGGGCAAGACCGCCGCCGAGGTCGATCTGATCATCGTCGCCACGACCACGCCGGACATGACCTTTCCGGCGACGGCCACCATCGTCCAGCGCAAGCTGGGCGCGCCGGTCGGCATCGCCTTCGACGTCCAGGCCGTCTGCTCGGGCTTCGTCTATGCGCTCAGCGTCGCCGACGGCTTCGTGGCGCGCGGCCACGCCAAGTGCGCCCTGGTGATCGGGGCCGAGGCCATGACCCGGCTGATGGACTGGACCGACCGCGGCACCTGCGTGCTGTTCGGCGACGGGGCCGGGGCGGTGGTGCTGGAACCGCGCGAAGGGCAGGGGACCACGGCCGACCAGGGCGTGCTCGGCTTCGCCCTGCGCGCCGACGGGACCAAGCAGGAGCTGCTGTATGTCGACGGCGGCCCGTCGACGACCGGCACGGTGGGCAAGCTGCGCATGCTGGGCAACCAGGTGTTCAAGCACGCGGTGATCAACATCTCCGAGGCGATCCACGCCGCGGCCGAAGCCGCCCACGTGGCGATCCCCGAGGTCGACTGGTTCATTCCGCACCAGGCCAATCAGCGCATCCTGGCCGGCGTCGCCCATCGGGTCGGCATCGACGAGGACAAGGTGATCTCGACCGTCGCCCTGCACGCCAACACCTCGGCGGCCTCGATCCCCCTGGCCTTCGCCCAGGGAATCGCTGACGGCCGCATCAAGCCGGGCCAATTGCTGCTGCTGGAGGCCATGGGCGGCGGACTGACCTGGGGCGCCTGCGTTCTGCGACTTTAAGGGTCAAGCTTGGCCTTTTGCGCCGCTAGCTTGCGTATCGTCTCAAGTCTTGGCCCTCAGCCTTTGACTCCATGCGATAATCGCGGCATGCAGGCTGGAGTTGATAAGGGCGTGTTGCGAAACACAGGGCTCCCCCTGTCTGGCGCGCGCGCTCTGGGGTTTGTCAATCAAGCGTAAGGGGGCGTCATGAAAGGCGCGACATTGACCCGGGCCGATCTCTGCGAGGCGGTTCACGAGGAAGTCGGTCTCACCCGCCAGGACTGCGCGGGACTGGTCGAACGCACCCTGGATCTGGTCGCCGAGGCGCTGGAGAAGGGGCAGACGGTCAAGCTGTCCGGTTTCGGCGTCTTCCAGGTCCGCGACAAGCGGGCCCGCATGGGCCGCAATCCCAAGACCGGCGAACCCGCCGAAATCGAGCCCCGCCGGGTGATCGGCTTCCGGGCTTCGCAAGTCATGAAGGCGCGAATCGACCGCGCCTTAGGCGGCTAAGGGAAACCATGCGGTGGCGAAGGGGCCCAACGCCTTCCGCACGATTTCCGAAGCCGCCGACGAGCTGGGCGTGCCGCAGCACGTCCTGCGGTTCTGGGAAACCAAGTTCTCGTTCATTCGCCCGATGAAGCGGGCCGGCGGGCGGCGGTTCTACCGCCCGCAGGACATCGCCGTGCTGAGCGGCGTGCGCGCCCTGCTGCACGCCGAGGGCTACACCATCAAGGGCGTGCAGAAGCTGCACCGCGAGCAGGGCCTGACCCATGTGATCGCCGCCGGCCTGGGCGACAACGGCTCGGCCTCGCTGGAGGCCCTGGTCGCCGCCGTTGATTCGCCGCCGCCGACCGACCTGGCGGACGAGGCGCGGGGCCGCTTGGTGCAGGCGCTGGACGATCTGGAAGCGGTGAAGGCACGCCTGGACGGGCTTTTGCGGGGCCTGTGAGACCCTCTCCGGGTCCCCCGGAATTCCCCGAGAAATCCCATTGCCCCCGGCAAGGCTCGCACCTATAAGGGCGCTCCTTCCGGATCGGAGCGTGGCGCAGCCTGGTAGCGCACTTGACTGGGGGTCAAGGGGTCGCAGGTTCGAATCCTGTCGCTCCGACCATTCCTCTCAGGAGGAATGAGACCGGAAGAATGGAAAGGCCGCCCGAAAGGGCGGCCTTTTTCGTTTCTGACTTTTGGCGGCGGCCCCCTCAGTCGCTTCGCGACAGCTCCCCCAGAGGGGGAGCATCTGGGGCGATCAGATCCTCCCCCTCTGGGGGAGGTGGCCCGAAGGGCCGGAGGGGGCTAAAGGCGCTTGTCCGCCTTGCCCATCCACGACATCAGCGGCAGCAACGGCAGGCCCCAGCCCATGCCGGCGACCACGAAATAGATCAGGTGCACCGCGCGATTGTTCGGCAGGACGTCGTAGAGGCTGGTGAAGGCCCAGATCCACACGCCCAGGAACACCAGGATGCCGATCCCGCCGAGCAGCTTGCGCAGGCGGGCGGGAATGAGGGGAGCGCTCAAGCGGGTCTCCGGAAGATGCTCGAAACAAGACCGAGAACGGCCAGGAAGAAGATCGCGCCCACGCTGGAGACCAGCAGGCTGCCGAGGAAGCCGTCGAAATGGAATCCGAGCCGCTGGGCGATGAAGGTTCCGATGAACGAACCGACGACGCCGATCAAGAGTTGGGTGAACAGCGCGTGCCGGCGGGCCAGCGCCAGGTCGGCCAGCCAGCCGGCCAGGATGCCGATCACCACGGCCACGAACACGCCGACCCCGCTCATGCTTGTCTCCGAACTCACGCGGCCGCGATCATCGCACGCCGCGTCGTGCGCGTCATGACCATGGACGCGGGCGCGCGTCAGGCGTACGGCAGGGCTTCGCCGTATTTCGGCCCTTAACTGACGTTCTTTCCGGCTGCCATGACGTCTTTCTTGCGTTCCGATCGTTCGAGGCCCGTGGCCATCTGGCTGTTCGTCGTGGCCGTCCTGGTGTTTGGCATGGTGGTGGTCGGGGGCGCGACGCGCCTGACCGACTCGGGCCTGTCGATCACCCAGTGGAAGCCGATCATGGGCGCGCTGCCGCCGATGTCGGACGAGGCCTGGCGGGCCAATTTCGAGCTCTACAAGAAGATCCCGCAGTACAGGCTGGTGAACGCCGGCATGACGCTGGAGGCCTATAAGGGCATCTTCTGGTGGGAGTGGGCGCACCGGTTGCTGGGCCGGCTGATCGGCGTGGCGTTCGCCCTGCCGCTGGTGTTCTTCCTGGTTCGCCGGATGATCCCGCGCCGCCTGATCTGGCGCTGCGCGGTGCTGCTGGGCCTGGGCGGCCTGCAGGGACTGGTCGGCTGGTGGATGGTGTCCAGCGGCCTGTCCGATCGCGTGTCGGTGGCCCCCGAGCGCCTGATGATCCATCTGGGCCTGGCCCTGGCCTTGTTCGTCTTCCTGATCTGGACGGCGTTGGACGCCTGGTCCGGCGCGCCGCGCATCGAGGAGCGCACCGACTGGCGCGGCTGGGCGCTGGCCTTCCTGGGCGCGGTGTTCTTCCAGAGCCTGCTGGGCGCCCTGGTGGCCGGCAACGACGCGGGCCTGGTCTACAACGACTGGCCGCTGATGAACGGGGCGCTGATCCCGGCCGAATACGCCGGACACGGCTTCTGGGGGACGATCGCCCACAGCCAGGGCGCGGTGCAACTGCACCACCGGCTGATGGCCTACGCCCTGTTCGTCGCCGCCATCGTCATCGGCGTGGCCGCCAGCCGCTCGCGCCGGTTGCCCCAGGAGGCCAAGGCGACCGCCTTCGTGCTGGTCGGGGTGGTCTGCCTGCAGGCGGGGCTGGGGATCTGGACGCTGATGACGGCCGTGCCCCTGGCGCTTGGCGTGCTGCACCAGGCGGGGGCGGCGATCCTGCTGGCCACCGCCGCCGCCTTCGCCTGGCGGGTCAGAAGGCCCTAGAGCCGGCTTTCCACAGGGACGCACAACGAACTGTCACGAAACGCCAGCACAGGACGTCCCGACGTCCCTGCTGGAGCTTCCCGTGACCCGCGCCTGCCTGTTCCTCGCCGCCGCCCTTGCCGCCGTATCCGCCGCGACCGCCATCGCCGCGCCCAAGCCGGTCGCCAAGCCGGCGCCCATGGTCAACGCCGCGCCGAACGACCCCTATTACAAGGCGGGCCAGGCGGCGCTGGCCAAGGCCCTGACGGTCAACCCCCGCACCGGCAAAGCCAAGAACGTCATCCTGTTCCTGGGCGACGGCATGGGCATCTCCACCGTGGTCGCCAGCCGGATCTATGAGGGCCAGCAGCGCGGCGTCGACGGCGAGAGCAATTCGCTGTCGTTCGAGAAACTGCCCTGGACGGCGTTGTCCAAGACCTACAGCCACGACACCCAGGTCACCGACAGCGCCGCGGGCATCACCGCCATCACCACCGGCGTGAAGACGCGCAACAAGATCATCGGCCTGACCGGCGTCGCCAAGCCCGAGGCCTGCGCCAGCGAGGCCGGCCAGCGGGTCGAGACGATCGCCGAACTGGCCAAGGCCCACGGCCTGTCGGCGGGCGCGGTGACCACCACCCGCATCACCCACGCCACCCCGGCCGGCACCTACGCCCACACCGCCTATCGCGACTGGGAAGGCGATGGCGACATGCCGACCGAAGCCCTGGCCGGCGGCTGCAAGGACATCGCCCGCCAACTGGTCGAGGCGCCGGTCGGCCAGCGGCTGGACGTGGCGATGGGGGGAGGGCGCTCGCGCTTCCTGCCCGAGGCCAAGGACGGCAAGCGGGCCGACGGCCGCGACCTGACCGCCGAGTGGCTGAAGGCGCCGGGCGCGGCCTATGTGACCACCGACGCCGAGCTGGCGGCGCTCGATCCGGCCAAGACCGGTCCGGTGCTGGGCCTGTTCGCCGCCGAACACCTGCCCTACGAGGTCGAGCGGCCGATCCTGGGGCAGGGCGTGCCAACCCTGGCGGCCATGGCGACCAAGGCCGTCGACCTGCTGTCCAAGAACCCCAAGGGCTATTTCCTGATGGTCGAAGGCGGCAAGATCGACATGGGCAGCCACCTGAACAACGCCAAGCGGACCCTGACCGAGACGGTCGAGTTCTCCAAGGCCATCCAGGCTGTGCTGGACAAGGTGAACCTGGACGAGACGCTGGTGATCGTCACCGCCGACCACAGCCATGGCCTGGTGATCTCGGGCTACGCCGCCCGCAACGCCCCGATCCTGGGCCTGGCCGGCAACGAGGGCGAGCCGGTCCTGGCCGGCGACGGCAAGCCCTACACGGTGCTCAGCTTCGCCACCGGTCCGGGTGGTCCGGAGGGCTCCAACCTGCGCGGCGATCCGACCAAGGAAGACACCGACGACGTCGACTACCACCAGGCGGCGGTCGCCAACCTGCCCAGCAGCGCCCACTCGGGCGAGGACGTGGGCGTGTTCGCCGACGGACCGGGGGCCTATCTGGTCCACGGCGTGGTCGAGGAGAGCTACCTGTTCCAGGTGATGCGCCACGCCTACGGCTTCGACGAGGCGGCGAAGTAGGGGGCAACCCCAATGGTTTTCATCCCGGACAAGCGCGTAGCGCGCCGATCCGGGACCGATGCGAAGCGCTGAGCTCAGGCGTCGGTCCCGGGTCTTCGCTGCGCTACGCCCGGGATGACAGTGGAGGGCGGCTAAGGCGGGGCGATAAGGTATCATAATACCGTATCAGGAAATCCCTTATCCTGTAAGGGTTTGCGGAGTTCCTGCGCGCGCATTGTTGACACGCCGCGAACCGTCCTGTACCTGCCGCCCCTCACGCAGACGGAGCCGCTTTCCTTGGCCCCCGACGCACAAGGAATACGGATCAATCCCATGCAAAAGACCACGGCTTCCCTGAAGCCCGCCGAGGTCGAGAAGAAGTGGATCGTGGTCGACGCCCAGGACGCCGTTGTCGGTCGTCTGGCGACGTTCATCGCCATGCGTCTTCGCGGCAAGCATCGTCCCGACTACACCCCGCACGTCGACTGCGGCGACTTCGTCGTCGTGATCAACGCCGACAAGGTGAAGTTCACCGGCAAGAAGCTGGACGACAAGGTTTACTATCGCCACACCGGTCACCCGGGCGGCGTCAAGTCGACCACCCCGCGCAAGCTGCTGGAAGGCCGCTTCCCGGAACGCGTCCTGGAAAAGGCCGTCGAGCGCATGCTGCCCAAGGAAAGCCCCTTGGCCCGCAAGCAACTGACCCACCTGCTCATCTACAACAACGGTGAGCACCCGCACCAAGCGCAGAGCCCCGAAGTGATCGATTTCGCTTCGCGCAACGCCAAGAACACCCGGAGCGCCTAAGTCATGTCTGAAGCTCAAGGCTTTGACGCGCTGGCCAGCCTGTCCAGCAACCCGGAAGCTGCCGCTCCCGCCGAACCCAAGATCGACGCCCAGGGCCGCGCCTACGCGACCGGCAAGCGCAAGAACGCGATCGCTCGCGTCTGGATCAAGCCGGGCAAGGGCTCGATCACGATCAACGGTCGTGACCAAGAGGTCTATTTCGCCCGTCCCGTGCTGCGCATGATGATCGCCCAGCCTCTGCAGGTCACCGACCGCGAAGGCCAGTTCGACATCGTCGTGACCGTCGAAGGTTCGGGCCTGTCGGGCCAAGCCGGCGCCGTGCGTCACGGCCTGTCCAAGGCCCTGACCTATTACGAGCCCGGCCTGCGCACCCTGCTGAAGCCGCACGGCTTCCTGACCCGCGACAGCCGCGTCGTCGAGCGTAAGAAGTACGGCAAGGCCAAGGCCCGCCGCAGCTTCCAGTTCTCGAAGCGCTAAGCGCGTCATACGCGTTTGGAATGGGGCGCTTCGGTTTCGACCGGAGCGCCCTTTTTCTTGTCTCCGCCTGATTGGCGATCCGCCAGTCCTGCCGGCCCGGAGTTGGATCATGACCCCGAAAGTCTTCATCGACGGCGAAGCCGGCACCACGGGCCTGCAGATCGTCGAGCGCCTGGCCGGTCGCAAGGACCTGCAGCTGATCTCGATCGATCCTGGCAAGCGCAAGGATCCCGAGGCCCGCAAGGCGATGCTGAACGACGCCGACCTGGTGATCCTGTGCCTGCCCGACGAGGCGGCCAAGGAAGCCGTCACCCTGATCGAAAATCCCCGGGTCAAGGTCATCGACGCCTCGACCGCCCACCGCACGGCGGCCGGCTGGACCTACGGCTTCGCCGAACTGGACCAAAAGCAGCGCGGCAAGGTCGCCGCTTCGACCCGCGTCTCGAACCCCGGCTGCTACGCGACCGGCGCGATCGCTCTGGTCCGTCCGCTGGTGTCGGCCGACATCGTCGCCGCCGACCTGCCGCTCTCGTTCAACGCCGTGTCGGGCTACACCGGCGGCGGCAAGGCGATGATCGCCGAGTTCGAGGACGAGACCTCGCCGCACTATACGAAGGTCCCGTATCGGATCTACGCCACGGGCTTGAACCACAAGCACCTGCCCGAGATCCAGGCCCATGGCGGCCTGCTGACCCGGCCGATCTTCACCCCGGCCGTCGGGCGCTACGCCCAGGGCATGCTGGTCGAGCTGCCGCTGCATCTGGGCATGCTGAACGGCAGCGTCTCGATGAACGAGATCCACGAGGCCCTGGCTGACCACTACGACCGGGAAGCCTTCGTCGAGGTGGCGTCGCTGCACGAGGCCAAGAGCCTGACCACCCTCGATCCCGAGGGGCTGAACGGCACCAACCGCCTGAAGCTGTTCGTGTTCGGCTCCGAGACCAGCGGCCAGGTCCGCCTGGTGGCCCTGCTGGACAACCTGGGCAAGGGCGCTTCGGGCGCCGCGGTCCAGAACCTGAACCTGATGCTGGGCCTGAAGGAAGGCGCGGGGCTCTAGGCCTCGCGTCGCGGCACGGCCTCCAGAAGCCGCGGTCCGGCGCCCTCCGCGGCCAGGGCGTCCTGCGGGTTCCTGAGCGGGCAGGTCTTCAGCGACAGGCAGCCGCAGCCGATGCAGTCGTCCAGCTGATCGCGCAGCTGGGCGAGCTTTCGGATGCGGTCGTCCAGTTCGATCCGCCACGCGCGCGACAGCTCGGCCCAGTCCTCGGCGGTCGGCGCGCGACCATCGGGCAACTTGGCCAGGGCGTTCTGGATCAGGGCCAGCGGAATACCGGTGCGCTGGGCCACCTTGATCACCGCCACGCGCCTGAGCACGCCGCGCGGATAGCGCCGCTGGTTGCCGTCGGTCCGCAGGCTGCGGATCAGGCCCTTGGTCTCATAGAAATGCAGGGTCGAGACCGCCACGCCGCTGCGCTTGGCCACCTCGCCGACGCTCAGCGTGCCGCCGGGAAAGACGCAATCGGTTTTTGACATCGGCGCTTGACCTCAACTTTGGTTGAGGTTTTACACGGGAGGCTCCTTCCACGGCAACGCCCTTCAGGAGCCAGCATGACCACGCTCACCGTCCCCGATCACGACACCGTCGCCGCCGCGCTGTCGGACCCGCCGGTCTTCAGCATCAGCATCATCCAGACCAAGCCCGGCGCGTTCGACGCGTTCGTCGCCTTGCAGCACGAACAGTTCATGCGCGTGCGCGGACAGGTCCAGGGCGTTCGCGGCAGCCGGATGCTGAAGTCGCCGGCCAAGGGCGTGGTGGTGCTGATCTCGTCGTTCGAGACGGCCCAGGACGCCGAGCGCTTCCGCAAGGACCCGCGCTTCACCGAGCACCTGGAGCGCGTGCGGCCGCTGATCGAGGTCGCCGAGGCGATGCCGGTCGAGCTGGCCTACGAGGTCGGGCTGATCTAGCTAGGCCGCCGTGTTCGACCGCACCCGCACATAACTGCCGGGGGCGTCCTCGATCGGCTTGAGGACGCCCTTGGCGGGATCTCGGGCGGGGACCTGCTTGCCGGATTTGGCCTTCAGCCATTCCGCCCAGTGCGGCCACCACGAGCCGGGCTGTTCCACCGCCACGGCGCGCCAGTCCTCGACCGCTTCGGGCAATTGGTCGCTCGTCCAGTGCTGGTACTTGTTGGCGTCCGGGTGGTTGATCACCCCGGCGATGTGGCCCGAGCCGGCCATGGTGAAGGTCACCGGCCCGCCGAACGCCCGCGCGCCGCGATAGACGCTGCGGAACGGGGCGATGTGGTCGTCCTTGGACGATTGCACATAGATCGGCGTCTTCACCTTCGACAGGTCCAGGGTCTCGCCGCCCAGGGTCAGATGGCCCTGGGTCAGGGCGTTGTCCTTGTAGAAGTTGCGCAGGTAGAAGAGGTGCAAGGCCTTGGGCATGCGCGTTTGGTCGGCGTTCCAGAACAGCAGGTCGAACGGCCGCGGCTCCTTGCCCATCAGGTAGTTGTTGATGAAGAACGACCAGATCAGGTCGTTGCCGCGCAGGCTGTTGAAGGTGTCGGCCATCGACTGGCTGGGCAGGTAGCCGCCCTGCTGGTCGATCAGGGTCTCGATCGACTGCAGCCATTCCTCGTTGGTGAACAGCAGCAGGTCGCCCGCCTCGGAGAAGTCCTGCTGGGCGGCGAAGAAGGTGGCCGAATTGATCCGCTTGTCGCCCTTGGCGGCCATGTGGGCCAAGGCGCACGACAGCAGGGTGCCGCCGATGCAGTAGCCGACGGTGTTGACCCTATCGACGCCGGTCTGGGTCATGACCTGCTGGGTCGCGTCATAGATCCCCTCGAACATGTAGTCCTCGAAGGTCTTGGCGGCCTGGCGGCTGTCGGGGTTGACCCAGGAGGCGACGAACACCGTGAAGCCCTGGCTCGTCAGCCAGCGGATCATCGAGTTCTCGGGCCGCAGGTCCAGGATGTAGAACTTGTTGATCCACGGCGGGAAGATCAGCAGCGGGATCTCGTGCACGGTCTCGGTGGTGGGGGCGAACTGCAGCAGTTGCAGGATGTCGTTCTGGTAGACGACCTTGCCGGGGGCGGTGGCGACGTTCTCGCCGACCTTGAACTTGGCCAGGTCGGTCTGGCTGATCGCCAACTGGCCGCCGCCGCGCTCCAGGTCGGCGGCGAAGTTCTCCATGCCGCGCACCAGGCTCTCGCCCTTGCTCTGCATCACCTCGCGCAGGGCGGCGGGATTGGAGATCAGGAAATTCGACGGCGAGAAGGCGTCGGTCAGCATCTTGGTGAAGAACTCGACCCGGCGCTTGACGCCAGGATCGACGCCCTGAGCCTGCGAGACCAGGTCGTTCAGCCAGTTCGAAGACAGCAAATAGCTCTGCTTCATCATGTCGAACATCGGATTGGACGCCCAGTCCGGATCGCTGAACCGTTTGTCGCCACTGGCGGGGGCCACGACCGGCTGGGCCGGTTCGCCGGTCATCTTGCGGGCCGCGGACTGCCACAGGTCCATGTAGCGGCTGAACAGGTCCGCCTGGGCCCGCAGCAGCCGATCGGGCTGGGCGGCCAGGCTGGTCATCACTTCGTTGAAGGCCGGCCCGACGTGGAACGGGTCGGCGCTGAGCGCAGCCGGGCGATCCGCCTGGCGCAGGGCCGCCTCGGCGATCGCGCCCTGGGCCGTGACCGCGGCGCGGGCGAGGTTCGCCGACAGGGTCTCGAGCATCTCGCGCTGGGCCGGCGACAGGAAGGCGTCGAAGTCGGGCAGGGCGCTTGAGACCGGCGGCGGATTCCGCGCCTCGGGCCGCGTGGCCGATTCGGCCGCCTTGCCGCGGGAGTCGATCGCCGGGTCGCCTGGCGGCGGAACCTTCGGGTCGGGCTTGGCTTTGGTCTTGGCGGCGCCTGGACTCTTGGCGGAGCTGGGCGTGGCGCCGGACTTGGCGACCGGCTTTCTGCGCGGTTTAGGGGAGATTTCGGTCTTGGCCATGGACTGTCTTCCACCGTCTTCTCTTGGGCCATCTCGCCTTAGCGATCCGGATGGCCTTTCACTCGTCGCGATCATCGCATAAGACCTGGGACAAGATGAACGACGAAACCGGTAAAATCGTACGTCTCGACGTACTCTTCCGTGGCGCGGCCCTCTCGGCCCTGCTGGCGGGCCTCGCCGCGTGCGTCTCGCCGTTCTCCCCCCCGCCCGCCGATCCGAGCTCGCCGGTCGCCGCCGCCGCCAACGCCGCGGCCAAGCAATCCAAGCACGCCAGCAAGCCCAGCTTCATCGACATTCCGCCCATCCCGACCGACGTGCGCACGCCCGTTGAGTTCAAGAAGGCCGTGGGCTCCGAAAAGCTGGCCGCCGACAAGCTGAAGCGCGAGACCGCGCCCAGCACCTGGACCCTGTCCGACACCGAAGGCTACGCGTCCAAGGCCCGCAAGGTCGGCAAGGCGCCGCCGAGCGACATCCCCACCGAAGCCGACCGCGCCGCGACCGAAGCCTTCGCAAAGGCGGCGCGCGACCGAGCTACCGCGCCTCCGTCCAAGCCCCAATAGGGCGACGGAGGCATAAAATTCCCGTAACTGGCTTGGCTATGCCCCGCTTGGGGTCTATCCATGCCCGACATCCGCTCCCGGCGCGCCGTCGCGGCGCAATGAGCATTTCATGACCTCCGATTTCCACCGTATCCGCCGCCTGCCGCCCTACGTTTTCGAAGAGGTGAACAAGATCAAGGCGCGCCTGCGCGCCGAGGGCGTCGACATCATCGACTTCGGGATGGGCAATCCCGACATGCCCACGCCCAAGCACATCGTCGACAAGCTGATCGAGACCGCCCGCGACCCCAAAGCCGGCCGCTATTCGGCGTCCAAGGGCATCGCCGGCCTGCGCAAGGCCATGGCGGGCTATTACGGCCGCCGGTTCGGCGTGAAGCTGAACCCCGACACCGAGGTGATCGCCACCCTGGGCTCCAAGGAAGGCTTCGCCAACCTGGCCCAGGCCCTGACCGCGCCGGGCGACGTGGTCATCTGTCCCAACCCGGCCTATCCGATCCACGCCTTCGGCTTCATCATGGCCGGCGGCGTCATCCGCCACGTGCCGGCCCTGACCCCCGAGCAGTACCTGTCCAACATCAGCCGCGCGGCCAAGCATTCGGTGCCGCCGGCCAGCGTGCTGATCCTGTCCTATCCATCAAACCCGACCGCCCAGTCGGTGGACCTGGACTTCTACAAGGACGCCGTCGCCCTGGCGAAAAAGCACGAACTGCTGGTGATCAGCGACGTGGCCTATGGCGAGATCTATTTCGAGAACAACCCGCCGCCTTCGATCCTGCAGGTCGACGGGGCCAAGGACATCGCCGTCGAGGTCAATTCGCTGTCGAAGACCTACGCCATGGCCGGCTGGCGCGTGGGCATGGTGGTCGGCAACGCCCGCATCTGCGCGGCCCTGGCCCGGGTGAAGTCCTATCTCGACTACGGCGCCTATACGCCGGTGCAGGTGGCCGCCGCCGCCGCGCTGAACGGACCGCAGGACTGCGTCGACGAGATCCGCGGCATCTACAAGAGTCGCCGCGACACCCTGGTGTCGTCGATGGCCCGGGCCGGCTGGGACATCCCCAACCCCCCGGCCTCGATGTTCGCCTGGGCCAAGATCCCGCCGCAGTTCGAAGCCGCCGGCTCGATGCTGTTCTCGCGCCTGCTGATCGAGGAGGCCGGCGTCGCCGTGGCGCCCGGCATCGGTTTCGGCGAGTACGGCGAGGGCTATGTTCGCATCGGCCTGGTCGAGAACGAGCAGCGCATCAAGCAGGCCGCCCGCAACGTCAAGAAGTTCATCGCCAACGCCGACACCATCCTGGCCAAGGCGCACAACAAGATGGAACAGGTCTAGCGGACGCCTGGGGGCGTCGGTCTTCATTTCCCGTCTCCCCGGCGAAGGCCGGGGCCCAGGTGTAACCCACGAGAGGCTCGGGGCGGATCTGGATCCCGGCCTTCGCCGGGAAGGCGGACGAAGGACTGACGTTCCTGAGCCATGCTGACGACGAAGGAACGAGAGACCATGACCCAGAAAACCTGGCGCGTCGGCGTCGCCGGTCTCGGCACCGTCGGCGGCGGGCTGTTGCAGTTCCTGGCCGAACAGCCGGACTTCGCCCCGGCCGGCGACCGCGCCGTGGTGACGGCGGTCTCGGCCCGTTCCAAGTCGCGGCCGCGCACGGTCGACATCTCGGGCCTGACCTGGTTCGACGATCCGGTCGCCCTGGCCTCGTCGCCGGACGTCGACCTGTTCGTCGAACTGGTCGGCGGCTCGGACGGTCCAGCCAAGGCGGCCGTCGAGGCGGCGCTGAAGCTGGGCAAGCCGGTGGTCACCGCCAACAAGGCCCTGATCGCCGAGCACGGCGCCGAGCTGGCCGCCTTGGCGGAGGCCAATAACGCGCCGCTGCTGTTCGAGGCGGCCGTCATGGGCGGCACGCCGGCCGTGAAGATGCTGCGCGAGGCCATGGTCGGCGATGAGGTCGTTGGCGTGGCCGGCATCCTGAACGGCACCTGCAACTTCATCCTCAGCGAGATGGAGAAGACCGGCCGCGACTTCGCCGACGTCCTGCGCGAGGCCCAGGGCCTGGGCTATGCCGAGGCCGACCCGACCATGGACGTGGGCGGTTTCGACGCCGGCCACAAGATCAGCATCCTGGCCGCCCTGGCCTTCGGTTGCGCGCCCAACTTCGACGCCGCCGAGATCGAGGGGATCAGCGAGGTCGAACTGCTCGACATCAAGCTGGCCAAGGACCTGGGCTACCGCATCAAGCTGGTGGCCAGCGCCGCCAAGACCGCCGACGGCGTGGCCGTGAAGGTGCATCCGTCGCTGACCCCGCTGGAACATCCGCTGGCCCAGGCCGGCGGGGCGCTCAACGCCCTGTTCATCGAAGGCAAGCGGATCGGCCGGATCTTCATCCAGGGACCGGGCGCGGGCGCGGGTCCCACCGCCGCCGCCGTGGCCGCCGACATCGCCGACGTGATGACCGGCGCCAAGCGTCCTGTCTTCCAGGCGCCGGCCGGCCAGCTGAAGCCGTTCGTGGCCGTCGATCCGGCGCGTTCGGTCGGCAAGGCCTATCTGCGGATCATGGTCCGCGACGAGCCCGGCGCGATCGCCGCCATCTCCGAGACCCTGGCCGAATGCACGGTCTCGATCGACAGCTTCCTGCAAAAGCCCGTGGAGGGCGCGGGCGGCGTGCCGATCGTGCTCGTCACCCATGCGACTCCCGAATCCAATCTCCTCGACGCGATTAGTCGCATCGAAAAATTGCACGCCGTGCTAGAGCGTCCCCGCCTTTTGCGCGTCGCGCGCATCTGAGAACCGCGCCAAGCGGTCGGACCTTGAGCCTCGCATAGGCTGGGAGACGTTGATGAGTTCGAAGACCCTGGACCGCGCGCTGGTCCTGGACGCGGTCCGCGTAACCGAAGCCGCCGCCATCGCCTCGTGGTCGATGGTGGGCCGAGGCGACGAAATGGCGGCCGACCAGGCCGCGGTCGACGCCATGCGCAACGCGCTGAACGAACTGGCGATCGACGGCGAGATCGTGATCGGCGAGGGCGAGCGCGACGAAGCGCCGATGCTCTATATCGGCGAGAAGGTCGGCACGGGGCAGGGGCCCGCCATCGACATCGCCCTCGACCCTCTGGAAGGCACCACCCTGACGGCCAAGGCCATGCCGAACGCCCTGGCGGTGATGGCTTGGGCGCCCAAGGGCAGCCTGTTGAACGCTCCCGACACCTACATGGACAAGATCGCCTGCGGACCGGGCCTGCCGGCCGGGGTGATCGACCTGGACAAGTCGCCCGCGGACAACATCAAGGCCGTGGCCGCCGCCAAGGGCGTCGATCCCGAGCACATCACGGTCTGCGTGCTGGATCGCCCCCGCCATGCCGAGATCATCGCCAGCATTCGCTCGGTGGGCGCGCGGCTGTACCTGATCACCGACGGCGACGTGGCCGGCGTGATCGCGACGACCGACCCTTCGACCGGCATCGACCTCTATGTCGGGTCCGGCGGCGCGCCCGAAGGCGTGCTGGCCTGCGCGGCCCTGAAGTGCGTCGGCGGCCAGTTCCAGGGGCGGCTGCTGTTCCGCAACGGCGACGAGCGCGCCCGGGCCGCCAAGTGGGGCATCACCGAGCTCGACAAGAAGTACGACCTGCACGAGATCGTCCGCGCCGACGCGATCTTCGCGGCCACCGGCGTCACGTGGGGCAACCTGCTGGACGGCGTGACCTATAAGGACGGCTTCGTTCACACCCATACGCTGGTCATGAATTCATCGACCGGCACGGTGCGCGAAGTGCGCATGAAGCGGAAAGCCTAGGACGTCCTCCGGCGAGGCGGAGATCGCTCCGTCGCCGGAAAATGCGTCACAACAACCTTCTAGATCAATCCGCCGACCCAATCGGATCGGCAATCGCGCCGGGCGTGGGCTAAGGTCCCGCCGAATCCCTTCTGCAAGACGAGGCCCCGCATGACCACGCTGACCGATCTCGCCGGATGGCTCGATAAGGAGCCCGCTGGCGACGAGGTGAAGGCCGTCGTTCGCGTGATCGCCGGGGCCTGCGCCCAGATCAGCAAGGTCGTGGCCTCGGGCGCGATCTCCGGCAGCCTCGGCGCCGCCGGCCAGGTCAACGTCCAGGACGAAGAGCAGAAGAAGCTCGACATCATCACCAACGACATCCTGCGCGACGCCCTGAACGGCTGCGCCCTGGTCGCCGGCCTGGCGTCGGAGGAGCTGGAGGCCGTTGAGACCACCGGGGCCGTCGGGGGCTTCCTGGTCACCTTCGACCCGTTGGACGGCTCCAGCAACATCGACGTCAACGTCTCGGTCGGCACGATCTTCTCGATCCTGCCCGCGCCGGCCGGCGTGGCGCCGACCGAGGCTGACTTCCTGCTGCCCGGACGTCGCCAAGTCGCCGCCGGCTACGCGGTCTACGGTCCCCAGACCATGCTGGTGCTGACCTTGTCCAAGGGCGTGGTGGCCTTCACCCTCGACGCCGACGGCGCCTGGCTGCTGACCCACCCGACCGTGGCGATCCCGGCCGACACCGGCGAGTTCGCGATCAACATGTCCAACCAGCGCCACTGGGCCGAACCGGTGCGCCGCTATATCGACGGCTGCCTGCAGGGCAAGTCGGGCCCGCGCGGCAAGAACTTCAACATGCGCTGGGTCGCCTCGATGGTGGCGGACGTCCACCGCATCCTGATGCGCGGCGGCGTCTTCCTGTACCCGTGGGACGCCCGCGAACCCGACAAGCCGGGCAAGCTGCGTCTGCTCTACGAAGCCAACCCGATGTCGCTGATCGTCGAGCGGGCGGGCGGCCAATCGACCGACGGCCAGGCCCCGATTCTCGACATCCAGCCCACCAAGCTGCACCAGCGCGTGCCGGTGGTGCTGGGCTCGGCCAACGAGGTGGCGCTGGTGGCCGAGATGTCGGCGGGCTGATCTGGACTGGGGACATGCCCTCGCGGCGTGTCCCCGCCGTAGCCGCCTGAGCTCATTCAAGGGACACGCCGCGAGGGCATGTCCCCGTCCAGCGCACGGCGTCCGCTTCTGACGCACCTACGCCCTACCTTCCGCCTTCGCGCCGCATGGAGCGAATCCGTCAAAGGGCGTAGGTTCGGGAGATGACCACGACAGCCAAGCTCCGTGTTTCCGGCAACCTTTCCACGCGGGAGGGCTGAACCATGGCCGACGGGCATGTTCCGATCGCGTCCGAGCACTTCCTCGACGTCTCGCGGTCGATCAGCGGCCGGGCCTGGCGCGAGCGGCCGGGCGACGCGGCGGCCGCGCGCAGTCACCAGCAAATCCACGGCCTGTCCGAACCGCTGGCCCGCGCCCTGGCCTCGCGCGGGGTGGGCGTCGACCACGCCGAGCACTATCTGCGCCCGACCCTGAAGGCGCTGTTCCCGGACCCGTCCAGCTTCACGGACATGGACCGGGCGGCCGAGATCCTGATCGACGCCCTGGAAAGCGGCCGCTCGACCATGGTGTTCGCCGACTATGACGTCGACGGGGCCACCAGCGCCGCCCAGCTGGTGCGCTGGTTCCGCTACATGGGCGTCGAACTGCCGATCTACATTCCCGACCGCCTGACCGAGGGCTACGGCCCCAGCCCGGCGGCTTTCAAGACCATCCGCGACACCGGCGCCGAACTGGTCGTCACCCTGGACTGCGGGGCGGCGGCCTATGACGCCATCGCCAGCGCCGCCACCATCGGGCTGGAGGTGGTGGTGATCGACCACCACCTGATGCGCGAGGACCCGCCGGCCGCCGCCGCCGTGGTCAATCCCAATCGTCCGGGCTGCCAGAGCGGGCAGGGGGTGCTGGCCGCCGCCGGCGTGACCTTCGTCCTGCTCGCCGCCCTCAACCGCGAGGCCCGCAAGCGCGGCCTGTTCAGCGACGAGCGCCCGCAGCCCGACCTGCGCCAATGGCTGGATCTGGTGGCCATGGGCGAGGTCTGCGACGTCACCCAGCTGGTCGGCTTCAATCGCGCCCTGACGACCCTGGGTCTGCGGACCATGTCCAGTTGGGGCAACCCGGGCCTGAAGGCCCTGTTCGAGGTTGGCAAGGGCTCGGGCCCGGCCTCCGTGTTCCACGCCGGCTTCATCCTGGGACCGCGCATCAACGCCGGTGGACGGATCGGCCGCTCGGATCTCGGCGCGCGTCTTCTGTCCACGGACGATCCGCTGGAAGCCCGGGCCCTGGCCGAGGAGCTGGACGGCCTCAATACCGAGCGCAAGGCCGTCGAGGCGGCCGTGGTCGAGGAAGCGGCCGCCATCCTGGAGCGCGGCAGCAACTTCAATCCCGACGCCCCGGTCATCGTGGTGGCCGGGGAGGGCTGGCACCCGGGCGTGATCGGCATCGTGGCCGGCCGGCTGCGCGAGCGCTATCGCAAGCCGGTGGTGGTGATCGGCATCGACCGCGCGGCCAATGTCGGCAAGGGTTCGGGCCGCTCGCAGCCCGGCGTCAACCTGGGCGCGGCGATCCAGGCGGCCTTCGAGGCGGGCCTGCTGATGGCGGGCGGCGGCCACGCCATGGCCGCGGGCCTGTCGATCCGCCCGGATTCGATCCCCGAGTTCCGCGCCTTCCTCGAGGAGCGCCTGGCCGGCGAGATGGAGGCCGTCGGCGTGGAGGGGGTGGAGATTGACGCCCTGGTCCAGCCCCGGGCCGCCAACCGCGTCCTGTGGAACGAGTTCCAGCAACTGGCGCCGTTCGGTCCGGGCAATCCTGAGCCGATGTTCGCCCTGGCCGGCGTCCGTCCCGAGCGGATGATGGCGATGAAGGGCGGCCACGTCCGTGTCGACTTGGTTGGACCATCGGGCGATCGGATCAAGGCGATCTCCTGGCGCTCGGCCGAGACCCCGCTGGGCGAACGTCTGCTGTCCGGCGGTGGGGCCTTGCACGTCGTAGGACGTCTGAAACCGGATGATTACATGGGCCGGGAAGGGGTTCAGCTGGAGATCGAGGACGTCGCCGACCCCCGCATGCGAATGACTTGAAAAAACTGCCCTCGGTCGCTTGCGCCCTGGGGGGAAGCTTTGTATATCGCCTGCTCTTCGCGGCCACGTGGTCCCTTCGTCTATCGGTTAGGACGCCAGATTTTCATTCTGGAGAGAGGGGTTCGACTCCCCTAGGGACTACCACCGCGAAGCCTACTTAGACTTTACATGCGAATACCCGCCTAATGCAGGCGCTGCGGTCCCTTCGTCTATCGGTTAGGACGCCAGATTTTCATTCTGGAGAGAGGGGTTCGACTCCCCTAGGGACTACCACCTCCGCGCACATTTCAGGTTGATGTCGGAGTAGACGCTGCGACGAAATGTCGCGCGGGCTTCCCAATCGCCCTTTCGCCTCAATTGGTTATTGACGGCTCTCCCATCGCGAGAACAGTGTTATTCTGTGGTGCTCGCCCCCTGGGCTGTTTGGGCGAGCCAGAGGGGCGGAATGTCTGGTTTCGATTTCGAGGACTCGGGATCGCACGAGGAGTTCGTGCGGATCAGCGGTCGCGTGAAGTGGTTTGATACGGGCAAGGGCTACGGGTTCATCGTTCCCGATGACCCGGGTCAAACGGGCCTCAAGGACGTGCTGCTGCACGTCACCTCCCTGCGCAGCTGTGGTCGCGAGACCGCGCTGGAGGGGGCGATCATCGTGTGCGACGTCGTCAAGCGTCCCAAGGGCTGGCAGGTGTCCGAGGTGGTCGACCTGGATGAAAGCGCCGCCAGCGCGCCGCTGGAGCGTCCCAAGCGCGCGTTCGGCGACGGCGGCCTGGGCCTGCGTCGGGATCACTTCCGGTCCGGCATCGACAGCGGTCGCCAGGCCCTCGAGCCCGCTGGCCCGGCCGAGCGGGCCAAGGTCAAGTGGTTCAACCGCACCAAGGGCTATGGTTTCGTCGTCCGAGACGGTCAGCCGGGCGATATCTTCGTGCATATCGAGACCCTGCGCCGTGGCGGTCTGGAAGACCTGCAGCCCGGCGACGACGTGCTGGTGCGCTTCGCCGAAGGGCCCAAGGGCCTGGTGGTGGCCGAGATCACCGCCGGCGAAGACTGACCTTCTGCCGCCTCCCTCGAGGGACTTTCGCCATCGCGACGTCACGTCGTAGGATCGCCGCGTCGCGGGACGCGACCAGGATGGTGAGGCGCGCTTGACCTTGATGACGACGATCGGACGACGCGGCCTGGCCCTGGTCGCTCTTGCCCTGGCCTCGAGCGCCATGATCTCGGCTCCGGCCCAGGCGTGGCAGGTCCAGCCCAAGGCCGCCGCGGTCGCCGCCAAGCCTTCGACCAGGCTCGATACGGTCGAGATCCTGACCGGCCGAGGGCGGGTCAAGTTCACCGTCGAGCTGGCGGTGACCCGAGCCGAGCAGGAGCGGGGTCTGATGTTCCGCAAGTCGCTGGCCCCCGACCGCGGCATGCTGTTCCCGTACAATCCCCCTCAACGGGCGGCGTTCTGGATGAAGAACACCCTGATCCCGCTCGACATCATCTACATCGCGCCCGACGGCCGGGTGCTGTCGATCGCCCGCAACGCGGTGCCGCACGACGAGACCCCGCTTCCCTCGGGCGGGGTCATTCGCGGGGTTCTGGAGATCCCCGGCGGCCGCGCCGCGCAGCTGGGCATCCTGCCGGGCGACCGGGTGCTCAACAAAATCTTCCCGAAGGGCTGAAGCGCGTCCGTTCCATTTGCTCCCGGCGACGAAGCCCTGTAGAGCACCCGCTCGGTGTTTCGGAGCGTAGCGCAGCCTGGTAGCGCATCTGGTTTGGGACCAGAGGGTCGCAGGTTCAAATCCTGCCGCTCCGACCACCTAGAACCCCTTTCGAGGGGGGACGTCGACCTGGAGAGGCTTTCATGCTCGCCCGCATCTACCGCCCCGCCAAGACCGCCATGCAGTCCGGCAAGGCCAAGACCAAGGACTGGGTTCTGGAGTTCGAACCGGCCTCGGCCAGACGTCCGGACCCGTTGATGGGCTGGACCCAGTCGAGCGACATGAACGGCCAGGTGCGCCTGAACTTCGAGACCCGCGATGAGGCCGTGGCCTACGCCCAGCGTCACGAGATCTCGTTCCAGCTGTTCGAGCCGAAGACGCCCAAGCGGATCATCAAGGCCTATGCCGACAACTTCGCCGCCGGGCGCAAGCAACCCTGGACGCACTAGGCCTTTCCGTCCCAAGTTTCCAAAAGATCCCCTCGGGGTTCGCGCCCTTAGCTCAGCTGGATAGAGCACTCGCCTTCTAAGCGAGCGGTCGCTGGTTCGAATCCAGCAGGGCGCGCCAATTCCGGCAGCTGCGCGATCCTGATCGCCAGGGCGGTCCAATCGCATTGGGTAGCGCTCGACATCGTAGAAAAGCGCCTCAAGGGCGGCGATTCCGGTCTGCGGCTCGACCGCGGAACTTCGATATCAGGCGATCTTTCCAGGCTCTGGAGGGCTCAGATATCGTCTTCCGGATCGAAGGCCGTGCGGATCGAAGGCGCGCCCTTCTTTCGTTCGGTCTTTCCCAGTTCGTGTTCAAGCCGATGAGTCATCTTCTCGGCGGCGACCGATAGGGCCTCCTCGTGGGTTTCGGCCTGGTGACTGGCCGCCACGGCCCGGTGGCCGGCGGGGCGCGCTTCGATGACGCAGGTCTTGTCGTCCGACCCGTGTTTGTCGCCGTTGGCGTCGCTGAGATAGACCTCGACCGCGGTCAATCGGTCCTCGAAGTGGCTGAGCGCGTCGCCGACCTCGGCCTCGACGCGCTCGGCCATCGCCTCGTCGCCGCGCACGCCCTCGTTGGTGTTGAGCTTGATGTACATCTCGCCTCCAAGACTGGTCGTCGGGTTTGTCGGGCTCGGCCGCGTTCGCCGCGACCGGGCTGAGAGCTCGATAACCGAAGCGGACGTTTCTGGTTTCACGCCACGCCAAATCATGCGGGCGGGCGAGCGCGAGAAGCCACGTCTGCAACATTTGAAAGGCGGGCGTCGACGACGACCACCCCGTGCGTTCAGCCAGGGCGCGGGCTTGCCTATCGCCCGCCAGACTGGGAGCGCGGCGAAAGATGGCGACCGATATCGATGGTGACTGGATCCGCAGGACGTGGCGGAGGCCTTCGACGAGGACAATGTCAGCCTGGACGGGGCGGGAGACAGCAGCGCCGACATGCTCACCCTGGAGGAAATGCCGGACGTCCTGGACGTCACCTCGGCGGTCGGCGACGCCGATGACGACGACGCCCTGATCGGCGAGGACCTCGACGACGAGGAGATCATCGCCCTCGAGGCGGATGGCGACGCCACCGACATCGAGGACGACGACCTCGCCACGCGCATGCCCGAGGCGTTCGACGACGATGTCGTCGGGATCGAAGACATCGAAGAGCTGCCCGTCGATGGCGAAATGGGGCTGGACGTCCGCGACCCTGAAGACCTGGACGACAACGAGGTCTCCGGCGAGATGGCCGCCGCCGCGGTCTCGGCCGACGAAGCCGAGCTCGACTATGTCGACGACGTGGATGCGGAGACCGGCGTCGACGAGGAGGATTCCGCCGTCGCCGAGTCCGACCGGTTGGACGACGACGACCTGGAGGTGCTCGGCTATCCCGGCGACGAGACGCCGAAGCGGGCGCACGAAGGCCAGCCTGATCAGAATTCGCAGTGAGCGCGATCAACGCGGATCGCGCTCAAGACGCCCAGAACGGAGCAGAGGGCCCATGGCCGATATTCCCGCCCAACACCTTTCGCTGGAGGAGATCCGCGAAAAGGAGCGTCTCAGCCCCAAGACCCTGCGCGACGCCGATCGGGGACCGCAGACGCTCGATGGAACGCGAGGCCCTGACGGCGCAGCGCCAACCCCGAGTCAGCGCTCGCCGGACGGAAATCGTCGGACCAATCGTTAGGAGGGGCGACGCTCAGCGCGTTTCGCACGGCCTGGCTGGTCGAGCAGGGCGAGCGCGCGGCTGACGTCCATCAGGCCGCGACCGGTCAGCGGATCGGGGCCATGCGCGGCCAGGTCGCGGGCGCTGTCGAGCAGGGCGGAGGCGGCTTCAGGGCCGCTGAGCGCGGCGTTGCGGCTGAGCAGAAGCGCCACGGCGCCGGCCGCGTAGGCCACGGAATAGGAGGTGCCCGAGGTCAGGCGGCAGTAGCGGGCGCCGCAGTCGACGATCACCTGCTCGCCCGGGGCGGCGAGGTAGCGATCCTGCGCGATGCCCGCGCGGTTCGACCATTGAGCCAGAAAGCCCTCTCGCGTGCTGGCGCCGGCCACGATCATCGAGCCTCCGAACCGGGGATCGGAGGCGTATCGGGCGGGCCAGTAGGGCTGGTCCGAGCCATCGTTGCCCGCCGCGGCCACGATCACGGCCCCGCTCTTCACCGCGCGCTCCAGGGCCGGTTCGATCTCGGGAAGGCGGCGCTTGGCGGCTAGCGGCATGCTGATGATGTTCGCGCCATGAGCGACCGCGTAGTCGATGGCGTCGGCGAGCACAGGCGGGTCGAAGGCGCAGGTCTTCAGGCATGAACCGTCGCGATCGGCGCGGATCGACAACAGCGTCGCCCCGTAGGCGATGCCGAACGTTCCGCGGCCGTCGCGCCGAGCGGCCAACAACGAGCTCGTCCGTTCGCCGTGGCGACGATCGCCGGTGTCCAGCCGCCTATGTGGAACGAGGTCGGTCGAGGCCGGCGACAACTGGCCGAACAGCCGTGCGTCGGATCGATCGACGCCGGTGTCGATCATCGCCACGACCACGTTCTCGCCGGTCGCGCCCTTCCGATAGGCGCGATCGGCCCCGCTGGCTCCGACGCCCCAGCTCAACTGGTCTTCAAGAGCGGCTCGCCCGCCTGGGCCGAGACGCGCGCCTTTGGACAGCGCCGCGCCGGCCGGCGTTCCGGCCCAGATCAGGGCGCCGGCGAGAATCATCGATAGGACGGCGCTGGACGCGCGCCGCACGCGGGACGGAACCGACATCGGCTTTCAGGGGATCAAAGGGGTGAAGGGTCTGATTTAGCGATGCGGTTCGTCCCTGAAAGAGGCGGGCTTTTTTGTCGCGCCCTTGAGTCCGCCTCGCAGGACGGGCTCGCCCCGGCGCGGGCTGCAACGAATGGCCTTTGACACTGCCGCGAACCGCATCGGCCGCCCCACGTTGCGCTGCGATTGCCCGAGGATGGAGACAATCATGGTGCGATCCACGCTCATTCTGGCCGCCGGAGCCGCGGCCCTGTGCCTGGCCGGGTGCCAGAAGAAGGACGCCGAGCCCTCGGCGGCTGACCCCGGCACGAGCAATGCGGCGGTCAATCAGACGCAGGACGCGGCCTCGGCCGCCGTCGGAGCGACCTCCGCCGCGACGGCTGGGCCGGTGTCGGCCGACGCCTTCACGACCAACGCCGCGATCAGCGACATGTACGAGATCGAGGCGGGGAAGATCGCTCAGCAGAAGGGCGGTACACCGGCGGTCAAGGACTTCGGCAAGATGATGGTCGCCGACCACACCGCGCTGTCCAACACGATGAAGCCGCTGATCATCGCGGCGGGCAAGACGCCGCCCACCGGGCTCGACGAGCGGCGAAAGGGCATGATCGACAATCTCAACGCCGCTCCGGCCGCCGATTTCGACAGGGTCTATCTCGCCCAGCAGGAAGCCGCCCACAACGAGGCGCTGACGCTGATGCAGGGCTATGCCGACCATGGCGACTCCACCGATCTCAAGGCCGCCGCCCGCCAGGCGATTCCCAAGATCCGCGCCCACCTGGACCACGTGAAGCAGCTGAATTCCGGAGCTTCGACCGCGTCGCACTGACGATGGGTTCCAAACCGGGAAAGGCGAGGCCCGCCGAATTCGGCGGGCCTCCAGTTGGGAACACGAGCCATTCGCGTCCTGAGCAATGGGTGCGCCGATCGGCCCGTTCCGCGGTTCATCTTTCGATGCGTCCGAGATCTCAAGGGCGGGATCATGGCGCCAGCTCGGGCAGGTCGGATGAAATATTTCTCCACCGTGTCTTAAGTTAAGTACAGCCCGGCGGGCCGCCGATATTGTTCAAAGGTGAAGGCTTCGACGTCCATAGACTTTGAAGCCTTTGCGAACAGGCTGGACCTTGGGATGCGAAAAATCATCAGGCACGCTCGCGTTCAACGCCATAGGTGATGTTTGGAGATCTCCACCGAAGAGAGCCGTCGCCTGCTTTTGAGCGGCATCCTGATCGGCGTGGCCCTGAGCGGCTTCTTCGACGGCATCCTGCTTCACCAGATCCTGCAGTGGCACCACCTGCTGAGCCTGGTTCCCGGCGCCTTCTACCAGGATCCGCGCGTGCAGGTGGCGGCCGACGGCGTCTTCCACGCCCTGATGTACGGCCTGGCGATCCTCGGCGGCGTGCTGCTCTGGCGCGGCCCTGACCGTCGCCGCTCGAGCGACTCGGCCCTCTGGCGCAGCGTCGCGCTCGGGTTCGGAGGATGGAACATCTTCGACATCGTCGTCTTCCACTGGGTCTTGGGCTGGCATCACGTCCGGCTGGACACGGACGTCCCGATCGCCTGGGACGGAATGTGGCTGGTCGTGTTCGGCGTGCTGCCGGTCGCCATCGGCGCGATGCGTCGTCCGCCGCGCGTTCCCGGCCGCCGTCAGGGCAGGACACGGGCGTTTCTCACCCTCGTGGTGTTCGGCGCCGCGGTCTGGGCGGCAGGAACACCGAAGGGCGCCGCGACGGTGGTTCTGTTCCGTCCCGGCGCCACGGACGCGGAAGTCATGGGCGCGATCGCCTCGAGCGACGCGCGCCTTGTCGCGAGCGATCCGACAGGACAGCTGGTCGCCATCGAGCTCCCGAACGGCTCGGCGGGGTGGGGACTCTACCGCCATGGCGCTCTGCTGGTGAGTTCGGCCGGCCCGGCCGGCTGCGCCTCCTCGAGCCGGCTCTGAGCCAAGATCCACGCGGCGTGACGCAAGTCGTCGCCGGGTTCATCGAAGCCATCCTGGCCTGGGCCGGAGCTTGGCGCCAGCCGCCTGCGACGCCGCCAAACCGTCAAGCGCCCGCGCAAGCCGGTGAATTTCGGTCCGCTGTTGAGGTGGCGGAGTGTGCAATGAGATGTAAGGCGAATGAAGTAATTAGCTTTTGAGATATTTGTTCTGATCCTCCTTTTTAACAAAAAGCGTGCTCCATTGGCCACTAGTCGGAATATTAATTGTCGAGTTTGGATCGGACAAACCTAGTCATTGCTTAGCGTGTTGCCGGGTGTGCGGCGATCGCGAGGGATGGGTTATGAGGTATCGTCATTTATTGTTGTCGGCCAGTTCGATGCTGGCGGGGGCGGCGGCCTCGGTCGCTTGGGCGCAGGCTCCGGCGCAGGCGCCGGCCAACGACACCACGGCCGTCGAGCAGGTGGTGGTCACCGGTTCGCGGATCCGGACGCCCAACCTGCAGTCCAACGTCCCGGTGACCAGCGTCACGGCCGCGCAGGTCCAGAACACCGGCGTCGTTTCGGTGGGCGATGTGCTGAACGAGCTGCCGTCCATCCGCTCGACATTCTCGTCGTCCAACTCGACGCGCTTCATCGGCACGGCGGGCCTGAATTTCCTCGACCTGCGCGGCCTGGGCACCACGCGGACCCTGGTGCTGGTCAACGGCCGCCGTCACGTCTCGTCGTCGGAGGGCTCCAACGAGGTGGACGTCAACACTATCCCGACGGACCTGATCGACCGCATCGACGTCGTCACCGGTGGCAACTCGGCGATCTACGGCTCGGACGCCATCGGCGGCGTGGTCAACTTCGTGCTGCGGCGCAATTTCGACGGCCTGCAGCTGCGGGCCCAGGACGGGATCAGCAGCCGGGGAGACGGCAACGCCTGGTTCGTCAGCGCCACGGCCGGCCGCAACTTCGCCGACGATCGCGGCAACGCGGCTCTTTCGGTCGAGTACGCCAAGCAGGAGGACATCTACTTCTCGGATCGGCGCCAGTATCGCGAGCGCGGCGGTTTCGTGGTGGTCGACTCCGATCCCGCCGGCGCGCCCAACGGCAGCGACGGGATTCCGGACCGCATCTTCGTGGCCGACATTCACAGCGTGCTGATCTCCGAAGGCGGCACGTTCCAGGCCTCGTGCATTCCCGGCAACGCCCTGACCTGCCTGCCGAACGGCCAGGCTAGGCTCTTCCGCTTCCAGCCGAACGGCGGCTTGCAGGAGGCGGACTACGGCATCGATTTCCGACCGCTGGCCAACAGCTCGGCGGGCGGAAACGGCTCGACCCTGCGGCGCTACGGCCAGTTGCAGCCGCAGACCCAGCGTCTGGCCGTGAACTTCCTGGGCCACTTCGACGTCAACTCGGCCTTCCGCCCTTATGCCGAACTCAAGTTCGTGCGCAACAAGGTCTTCCAGCAGTCCAGCCCCACATTTGATCAGCCGACCCTGCTCAACAGCGGCGACCTGATCAGCCTGGACAACCCGTTCCTCTCGCCCGAGACCCGGGCCTTCATCGCCGCCCGTCTGCCGGCCGGCGCGACCTCGTTTCGGCTGAACCGCAACAACCTGGACCTGGGCGCGCGCGAGGAGTCCATCCGCCGCGACACCTATCGCGGCGTGGTGGGCGTGGAAGGGGATCTGGGAAGCGCCTGGCGCTACGATGTCTCGGCCACATACGGCGAGTTCAGGAAGCGGGCCCTATCGCGCAACAACCGGGTCGAGCAACGCTACGCCTATGCGCTGGACGCCGTGCGCGACCCCTCCGGCCAGATCGTCTGCCGGGTCACGGTCGATCCCAGCGCACGGGTCGCCTACCTGCCGACACTGGAGCCCTACGTCGCCGGCGATGTCGCCGCCTGCGTGCCGCTGAATCCCTTCGGGGAGGGCGCGCCGAGCGCGGCGGCGCGAAGCTATGTCAACACCACGTCTCGGGCCGACGGCAAGCAGACCCAGACGGTGTTGAGCGGCTCGATCTCGGGCGACACCAGTCCCTGGTTCAGCCTGCCGGCCGGCCCGATCGGCCTGGCGGCGGGCGCCGAATATCGCCGGGAGACGGCGCGGGAGGAATATGACGAGCTGGTCCGGCTGGGCGGCACTTTCCTCAACGCCATTCCCGTGTTCGACCCGCCGGCCTTCAGCGTGAAGGAGGCCTTCGCCGAGATCCGCGTCCCGGTCCTGGCCAACATGCGTTGGGCCGAGGAGCTGTCGGTCAATGGCGCCGTCCGGGGCGCCGACTACAAGGGCTCGACCGAAAAGGTGCTGGCCTATAACGCCGGCCTGATCTACGCGCCGATCTCGGACCTGCGTTTCCGGGTCAACTACTCCAAGTCCGTGCGCGCGCCCCTGCTGGCCGAGCTCTATTCCGCGGCCACCCAGAACTTCGCCAGCGTCACCGATCCCTGCGACGTGGCCAACATCGGCTCGGGCACGGCGACGCGGGCGGCCAACTGCGCGGCGGCCGGCGTTCCAACGGGCTTCATCAACGAGGAGACGCGGGCCTCCACCCTGGAGATCACCAGCGCCGGCAACCCGGATCTGCGCGAGGAGACGGCCAAGTCGTGGACGATCGGCGCGGTGCTGCAGCCGCGGTTCGCCTCCGGCCTGACCATGTCCGTGGACTATTACGACATCAAGCTGCAGGACGTGATCGCCTCGGTCGCGCCCCAGCAGGTGCTGAACAACTGCTACGACGCCGCGGACCTGAACAATGTGTTCTGCGGCCTGTTCCAGTGGGATCCCGCGACCAACTTCTTCGTGCCGGGCAGCCTGCAGGACACCTCGCTGAACTTCGCCAAGCGCCGGGCGCGCGGGGTCGACAGCGACATCACCTATCGCCGCGACCTGGGCGGCGCGGGAACGCTGAACCTGCGCGGCACGGTCACCTACGTGATCCAGCGCGACAACTACCCGTTCATCGACGATCCCAATCGGCCCGACCAGATCCTCTACGAACTGGGCGATCCGCGCTGGGCCTTCAATGTCTCGGCCCAATGGCAGAAGGACAAGCTGACGCTGGGCTATCAGGGCCGCTACATCGGCAAGATGTCGGTCGACGTGATCGAGAACATCAAGTCGGTCGGCGGTCGCCCGCCGCAGAACGCCGACTACGCCCAGATCAACTACTATCCCGACGTCATGTACCATGACGTGACCGCCGAATATGCGTTCAACAGCCACTACACCGTCTATGGCGGGGTGGAGAACCTGTTCGACCGTCTGCCGCCCTATCGCCTGACCGGGGCCGGGGAGGGCAGCGGGATCTACGACAATCGCGGCCGGTTCCTCTATCTCGGCGTGCGTGCGAACTTCTGATCAAAAGGAGCCCCTGCGCCGGCTGGATGCAGGGGCTCTGGACGCCGGCCGCCCAGGGAGAGGGAGCGTCTGACTGACGCTCAGGCGGTCTCTCGCGCCCTGGGCGCTTCGTGAAACCCGAAAGCCAGGGCGAAATGGTCGAGGGTCGCGGGCAGGGGGCGCTCGGGCGAAAGGGTCTGGCCGCGACGCTGGACCAGTTCGCCCTTGCGCAGCAGGGACGCGATCAGGCCCGCCCCCAGCATCGGCGCCAGATGGCGGGCCGGACACTTCGCGGGGCCGGCGCTGAAGGGCGTCAAGCCGCCGTTTTCGGCCGGATCCCTGTCCAGCCAAAGTTCCGGCGCGAACCGGTCGGCGGCGGCGAGCCGCTCGACGTCGCGGTTCAGGAACGGCGTGAAGATCAGCAGTCCCGCGCCCGCCGGAAGCTCTCCCCCGCGCCACGCGGTCGGCCGGCTCGCCTGCCTGAGGATGGCCGGCGTGGTGGGCCACAACCGAACGGAGTCGACGACGCAGGCCCGCAGGTAGGTGTGCCGACCCAGCGGCAGAGACGCCTCGGCCCGCGCCAAGTCCAGCACGTCGGGGTGGGTCAGGACGGCCGCGAGGGCGCGGAACGTCGCGATTCCCGCCGGCTCGAAGGCGAAGAGCCACTGAGCCACCTGATCCGCTGGATCGAGATCGCGCGCGGCGTGGGCCAGTCGTGCGGCCAGCCCCGCGCCTTCGGCCTGGTCGATATGGGCCTGCAGCCTGTCGTGGAACGCGGCTCTCAGTCGCTTTCGCTTCGGCTTGGCGAATGCCCAGTTGGCGCTCCGACGCAGGGCGTTCAACTGATCGGTCAGCGTCGTGTCGGCCGCGGCCTGCCGGCCCAGCACGACCTCGCGCACCAACCGCATCCATCGCTCGGAGAAACGCGGCCAGTCGGTCGGCTCGCCTCCGGCCAGGTCTTCGGCGGCGGCGTCCACCAGCGGCGCAAGCGTCGACGCCAGGCTGTGGATCGGGCGCTCGCTCTCCAGGGCGTCGTCGTGCAGGCGTCGGCGCGCCGTGCGCTGGCCGCCCTGGGAGACGAGCACGTTGTTCGGTTCGAAATGGCCGAGCGCCGCCCGCTTTTCGCGGCTGGCGGGCGAGAAGGGGTCGGGCGTTTCCTCAAGCACGCGCCGCACGTCGTCCGGATCCAGCACCAGCGCTTCCAGCCGACCCGGCAAGGCCATCACCAGCGGCCCGGATCCTCGTCGAGCCCGCAACCGGGCGATATGGCCAACGGCGCGGCGGTCCAGGCCGAGCCTGGCGGCCATGGCGACGGCGTGCCGTCTGCGGATCAGAATGCCCTTCAGCCAGGTCGGCAGGGCGACGTTCATGAGGAACGCGCAGGTTTCCAGCGGACCCAATCGCACCAGCCCGGCCGGGCCGATCGTCGAGCTCCTGCTCTCCCGAGAAGGGCCGTTGGTCATCGCCTCAGGGTCTTGGTCATGACGCGCCCGTCGCCCGCGCCTTGAACGCGTTGACGCGCTCGAATTCGCTGGCGTCGTGAGCGCAGATGATCTCGACGCCGCCGCCGGCGTTCCGCGCCAGGTCGCGCAGCCGCTGCTGGTTCGCGAGGCGCGAGGCTCGGTCGACCTCCATCATGGTCTGGTAGAGGCGAAGCCCGGGCGGGCATCGGCGCTCGGAGCCCGTCATCTCGTCCGCGTGGAAATAGGCGTCGCCGGCATGGAGGAGCCAGCCGCTGTCGCTCGCAACCGCGACGCCCGCGTGGCCCCAGGTGTGGCCCTTCAGGGGAACGAGAAGGATCTCCGGAGGCAGGCCTTCCAGGTCGCGCACGGCCTCGAACCCGTGCCACGGCTCGCCTCGCGGCGCGTACCGTCGCCATCCCGCCACCGCGTCAAATTGCATGGGCCGATAGCGGTTACGCGCCACGAAGCCGCGACGGTCCGCCACCGCCTGAAGTTCCGCCGCCATGACATGCACCTGGGCGTTGGGAAAATCCTCCAGACCGCCGGCGTGGTCGAAATCCAGGTGGGTCAGCACGATGTGGCGGACATCCGAGGGCGAGAAGCCCAGCGCCTCGACCTGGCGGATCGCCGTTTCCTCCTCGCGGAGCCGGATGTTCAGCAGGGCGGCGAAGGGGCGGCTCAGCCGGGGAAACGGCCGGCGCACGTCCTTCAGGCCATAGCCGGTATCGACCAGCACCAGACCGGCGTCGGTTTCCACCAGCAGGCAATGACAGACCAGCCGCGCCAGCGGACCCCGGCTGCGGCCGTCCATGAAGGCACCGCCGAAGGGGCAGTCGGTGCCGCAGTTGAGGTGATGGATCCTCAGTCCCATGGCGGCGCCTATCGATCCACTTCGCCGAACACGATGTCGAGCGAGCCGAGGATCGCCGAGACGTCGGCCAGCATGTGGCCCCGCGTCATCCAGTCCATGCCGGCAAGATGGGCGAAGCCCGGCGCGCGGATCTTGCAACGATACGGCTTGTTGGTTCCGTCGCTGACCAGATAGACGCCGAACTCGCCCTTGGGCGCCTCGACGCAGGCGTAGACCTCGCCCGGCGGGGTCCGGAACCCCTCGGTGAACAGCTTGAAGTGGTGGATCAACGCCTCCATCGACCGCTTCATCTCCGCGCGCGGCGGCGGCGAGATCTTCCTGTTGTCACTGCGGACAGGACCGGGCTCCTTGCGCAGGCGCTCGCAGGCCTGGCGAATGATCCGGGCGGACTCCCGCATCTCCTGCATGCGGCACAGGTAGCGGTCATAGCAGTCGCCGTTGCGGCCCAGCGGGATATCGAACTCGAAGTCGTTGTAGTTCTCGTACGGTTGAGACCGGCGCAGGTCCCACGCCAGGCCAGAACCGCGCACCATCACGCCCGAAAAGCCCCAGGCCAGGGCCTCTTCCTGGCTCACGACACCGATGTCGACATTGCGCTGCTTGAAGATGCGGTTGTCGGTGATCAGGCCCTCGATGTCGTCGAGCACCTTGGGAAAGGCCTTGGCCCAGCTTTCGATGTCTTCGATCAGCGCCGGCGGCAGGTCCTGGCGCACCCCGCCGGGTCGGATGAAATTGGCGTGCAGGCGCGAGCCGCTGGCGCGCTCGTAGAACACCATCAGCTTCTCGCGCTCCTCGAAGCCCCAGAGCGGCGGCGTCAGGGCGCCCACGTCCATGGCCTGGGTGGTGACGTTGAGCAGATGGTTCATGACCCGGCCGATCTCGTCGAACAGCACCCGGATCGTCTGGCCGCGGATCGGCACCTCGATGGCCAGCAGCTTCTCCAGCGCCAGGCAGTAGGCGTGTTCCTGGTTCATCGGCGCCACGTAGTCGAGGCGGTCGAAATAGGGGACGATCTGCAGATAGGGGCGGGCCTCCGCCAGCTTCTCGGTGCCGCGGTGCAGCAGGCCGATGTGCGGGTCGACCCGTTCGACGATCTCGCCGTCCAGTTCCAGCACCAGCCGCAGGACGCCGTGCGCGGCGGGATGCTGGGGCCCGAAATTGATGTTGAACTTGCGGACAGGCGTCTCTGGGGGCGACCCGGGCTCGGCGCTCATGGCAGGACGGTCCCGGCCATGAGCGAACGCAGGACCGCGCGCCTTGCTGGTACGGCGCCGTAGTGGGCCTCGCACATGTCGACCTCCGCTGTTGTCCGAACAACGGCGCTGGCGACATGAGGTGGCGACGAATGTCCAATGTTGGTCAGGCCAGCAGGCGCGTCGTGGACGCTCAGGCTACCGCCGCCACTGGTCCGATCATGACTTCATCGACGAGGGGCGCGAACCCGGCCGACGGCGCGACGCGCCGTCGGCCCAAAGCCCTCTCCCGCAACCTCTAGAAGACGTAGGAGCCTCCGAAGAAGAATTGCCGGCCCGTGGTGCTGAACACGCGTTGCGAGCGGCGCTGCTTGCCGCTCCACTGGTCGGCTTCCTGGTTGGTGATGTTCAGCGCGTCGGCCGTCAGCTTGAAATGCGGAGTCAGCTGGTACGAGATCGAGGCGTCGACATTGGTCGTGGCGTAGCTGCCGTTGGCGTCCGGAACCTCGGACTTGAAGGGCAGGGCGGTCAGGTATTCGTCGCGATAGGCCACCGAGACGCGGGCCGACAGCTTGGTGTCCTCGTAATAGACCGTCGCGTTGACCGAGTGGGGCGAGACGTTGAGGAACTGGTCGTGGATCTGGGTGGCCGGCATGGTCGCGGTGCCCGACGACAGATAGTAGAGCACCGAAGAGTCGACATAGGTGTAGTTGACCATTGTCCCGGTGTTGCTGAGCAGGCCGGGCAGGAAGGTGAAGGGCTGCTGCCAGGCCAGTTCCAGTCCCCGGATATAGCCGCCCTGGGTGTTGCGCGACCGGGTGACCAGATAGGGCGTGCTGGCGTCCTGGCCGGCCGGGAGCAGGGCCAGGGGCAGGCCGGTGCCGCCGTAGGGTTCGGTGGTGGCGATGGTCTGGATCGAGCTTTCGATCTCCTTGTCGAACAGCGCCGCGCTGAGGATCGCGCCGCCCGAGGGGTACCATTCCAGGCTGAAGTCGTAGTTCTTGGCGCGATAGGGATCCAGGAACGGATTGCCGATCGAGGCCGACTGCGCGCCGAAGGTGGTGTTGACCGTGCCGCCGGGCGTCAGGTTGCCGAAACTCGGTCGCGCCATGACCCGGGCGTAGGCGAAGCGGGCCACCAGGTCGGGCCTGACGTCCAGGGCGAGGTTCAGCGAAGGCAGCCAGTCGTCATACTTGTGATTGACGGTGATTTGCGAGGTCAGCGAGGTGTAGCCGGTGGCGTCCAGGTCGGTCTTGACGTAACGCACGCCGGCGTTGCCGCGCAGGCGGCGGCCGTCCAGGATCTCGGTGTCGAAATTGACCTGCAGATAACCGGCCTTGTCGTCTTCGGTGACGGCGCGGTTGTTGCCCAGGGCGGAATTGATGGCCAGGGTGAAGTCGCCATACTTGTTGGAGCAGTTGCACAGCAGGTTCAGCTTGTTGATGTAGGCGGTGACGTCCGGGACCGCCCAACTGCTGACGGAGCCGGCCGGTAGATCGAGTTGGCCGCCAAATCCGGTCAGGGTCTCGCTGAGCGGCGCGCTGCCCGGGAAGTCGGCGGCGAAATTGGCGAAGTTGAACGGAATGGTGCCCGTGGCGGTCACGCCGGTCGCGCCGTTGTTGGGATACAGGCGCTGCACCTGCTTGGACTTGAAGTCGAACGACTTCAGGGAGAAGCCGCCCTTGATCGTGAAGACGTCGGTCAGCTTGTAGTTCAGGTTTCCCTCGACCGTGGTCAGCGTATTGAACACGCTGGCCTTGACGATCCGGATGTCGGGGGTCAGGCCGGTGCCGGCGTTGGTGAAGGTGACATTGGCCGGGTTTGCGACGTCGTAGCCGTAATTGATGAACGGCCGCCGCGCGTCGTTACGGGCGTCCCAGACGTAGCCCGGCTTGTTGAAGCCGTCGTACGAGATGAACACGTCCCACGGCTGGGTGAAGTCCGAGCCGGAGTGACCGACCTTCACATTGCCGCTGAGCTTGTCGTTGAACGTGTGCTCGACGTTCAGGCCGATCTGGTGGGTCTCGGTGGTGGTTTGGCTCTTTTCCTCGATGTGTTTGATGTCGACGTTGTTGATCTTCATGTAGTCGACCTGACCGGTCGGCAGCACGTGAACATCCATGATCTGGGCGTCGACCCGGCCCGCGAACAGCGGAAACGCCGCCGAGGCGCCGTTGACGTTGCGGTTCAGCGAGGCGTTGGACAGCGCGTAGTCGCTGCGGTCCTGGTCGAATTTCGAATAGACCAGGTCCAGCACGACGTCGGTTCGGTCGGACGGGCGCCATTCCAGCGCCGAGGTCAGGCCCAGGCGCTTCTGGTCCAGGGTGAAGCGACCCAGGCCCGGATTGCGCGGCAGGAAGATGTTGGGCTTGTTGATCGCCGCATAGGCGGTCGGATCGGACGGCAGGCCGGAGAAGCACTGGCCGGCTGGCCGGTTTCCCGCGCCCGACAGGGGGTTCACATAGGGAATGGCGGTGTTGACCACCTGGCTGCCGGCTTGGTTGGGGTCGTCGACCGCCACGCCGCAGAAACCGTTGTTGGCGTCCGAATAGTCCGACTGGGAGGTGTCGCTGTAGCCGTCCTCCTGCTGCTTGCGGGTGTTGTAGGCCAGCGAGAACAGGGCGCCGAAATTGCCCCAGGTGTCGCTGATCAGGCCGGCGAAACGTGGCGCGGTGGTCTTGTTGTTGTCGTAGTAGGCGGCTTGGGCCGAGGCCGCGGCGCGGAAGCCCTCCTTGTCGAACGGGTGCGCGGTGCGCAGATCGACGCTGGCGGCGAGCGAGCCCTCGTCCATCTCGGCCGATTGCGACTTGCTGACGGTGACGCTGTTGAAGAGCTCCGAGGCGAAGGTCGAGAAGTCGAAGCCGCGCGAGCGGTTGATGCCGGCGATGACGCCCAGGGTCGAGCCGGTGGTCGCCGAATAGGCCTCGATGCCGTTCAGGGTGGTGCGCACGAAGTCGCCGCCCAGCCCGCGCACCGTGATGTTGCGGCCCTCGCCGCCGTCGCGGGTGATCGAGACGCCGGGGATGCGCTGGATGGATTCGGCCAGGTTGGCGTCGGGAAAGCTGGCCATGTCGTCGGCCTTGATCACGTCGACGATGTTGTCGGACCGGCGCTTGGTGTTGATCGCACTGGCCATGCTGGCCTTGAAGCCCGTGACGATCACCTCGTCGACCGTGGTGGCGCCCGCGGCGGGCGTGGTCTGGGCCGAGGCGGCCATGGCGCTCAGCAGGGACGCGCCCACGCTGAGGGCCAGAGCCGAACAGCTGGTGCGCAAGACGCCGCTTTTCTTGACCTGAGGGGCAGGCATCGGTTTCTCCCTGGATGGCCGGGCGCTGGCGCGCGGACCTGTTGCTTCCGTCCCGGCCGCTCTTGGCGAGCGGCGCGTTATTGGGTGGATCCGGGATTATCCCAGCCTCGCCATTGTCGATCTCAGCTGGCGAACGTGACCGGCCGCCTCGCGCCGGCATCGCTTACCGAAGCTAAAATCTCACAATATGGATTTTCATCCCACCTTATGATCCGATCATACCCTCAACCGGAAAAGGCGCGAGTCTGAAGTGAGCGGAACGGCCGAGTTAGGCCTCGGTATGTCTATTATGCGACACTACACTTCAGAGTATGGGAAGTCGTCCGCAGCCCGGAAGGGTTGCCGCGAGGGTGTGCCTGCCGCCTGCGGCAGGGCCTGAGGCCCATCGAGGGACTTTGAAGGACGCGGTCTTGGGCAACAAAGCCAGGGTGGCTAGCGCGTAGCGCCGGCTTGAACGTCGACGCCACCTGCCGATCGGCCACCGCAAGAACGTTGGCAGTACCAACTCGGGTTTCGTGGGCGGCGACATTCAGGCCGCTGCCGTGGGACAGCGGTCTTACAGCCTGTGAGGGGCGTCGATCTGGTTCCGCGACCTGCTGAAGCGCGACGGCGCGCCCTAGCGCCAGCGTGGGGTCCAGGTGTTCACGGCGTAGGAAGCGATCGCTCCGCCTCGATAACCTGCCTCCAACGCCACAGACTGATCGTCGACGACTCTATGCGCTAGGGGGCAGGTCGCCCTCGTCGCGGGTGCGCTCGCCCATCTGCAGCGGCCCGGCGTCGTTGCGGCCGACCTCTTCAAGGTCGTCGTCGACGTCGGCGGCGTCCATCGCGAACGAGCGGGGCTCGGCCCTCGGCGACGCGCCTTCATCGGCGGCGCCGCGCGCATAGCGCTCGTATTCCTCGGCGAAGCGGCGGGTCAGGAAGGCCTGGTCGGGCGCCTTCTCCTTCAGCTCCAGGAACCAGGTCCCTTCTTCCTCGAAGATGTGGTGCAGGACCGCGCCCCGGATGTGCTCGAGCTTGTCGAGCCAGGCCTCGTCGGCGGGATCGATCCGCTCGAGTTCGGCCATCTGCATCTTGGCGGTGGTCTGTTCGGTATAGGCCAGCCCGGCGTGGGCCTTTTCACCGTTCTTCGCCAAGGCGGGATAGAGGACCAGCTCTTCGGCCAGGGAATGACCGTTCAGCACGGTCGCAAGGGCGTGGAAGGCCGAGAGGCGATCGGCCGGGGCCGTGGCGGCGCGGGCCGTCTCGAAGGACGTCCGGATATGGTCGTGGTGGTCGAGCGCCATCGTCAGCCAATCGCCCTGGCTCGCCGCGGCGCGAGCCTTGGCTGTCGCCTCGGCGCGGTCTTCATCCTTCTCCGGCGGGGTGATCGCGCCAAGCACCTTATCGACGATGGACATGGGGGAGCCTCCAGCTGTTGCGACAACAAGCGCTGGGAAACGGGCCGGTTCCCGACCGTACCTTATTCTGCATCCTTCGACACAAGCTTTGGCTGACTCTTTCCGGTTTCTCCGCCGCGTCGACGCCCACATTCCAGACTATGGAAAAGCTAAGATAACTTCACTGTAAGTCATGGGCGGCTTAGCTTCGCCGCCATTCAAATTTTCGGTGGAAGCGTCATTTGCTGAATACGGCAAGGACGCGAAACGAAAGTAGCGGTCGATGGTTAGTGATGCGGCCCAAGCGAGGCCTAGACTTAACCTTAGCCCTCTTGCGAAAGCTTCGCCATGTTCATGCACAACAAGCGCCTGCAATATACCGTGCGGGTTTCGGAACCCAATCCCGTGCTCGCCAGCCTGCTTCTGGAACAGTTCGGCGGTCCGGACGGCGAGCTCGCCGACTTGTGGGGTTCTAGGCGACGCCAAAAGGTGGTCGGCGAGCCGGCGACCCGGTCGAGTTGACGCGCGGGAAATCCAGCGCCCGCGCGCGCTCCTATTCGGCCGCGTAGACCAGCGGGTGGACGTGGGCCCAGAGGTGGGCGCGGTAGGTCTCGAAGCACTGCTCGCCGCAGATCAATCGCATCACCGCGCCCTCGGCGATGAACCGGGCGCGCGAAGGGTCTTCCGAGACCAAGGGAACCAGCGCCTCGGCGTTCCAGGCCTTGGAGTGCTCGATATCCAGTTGGGCGTGGAGGGCAAAATATTTGCGCGCCTCGGGCGAGACCCCGACGCGCTTGAGGCCGGCGTCGACGCAGGCCACGCGGGTGGGCGCGGTCAGCTCGACCACGCCCAGGGCGCCGATCGAATGCCAGACATAGCGGCGGGTCGAGGCGAAGGCGGTCATGGTGTTGGCCAGGCACAGCGATTGCCAGAGGGTCCCGTCGATCGTCGGGGCCAGGCCCAGCGTCTCGGTGGTGCGCGACAGCATCGGGCCGTGCATGCCGCGCGCGTTGCCGCGGCCCATCTCGTCCCAATAGTTGCGCGCCAGCTCAAGCTTGGCCCGGTCGGGGACCTTGACCTGGGTCATGGCCACCAGGTCGTCGAAACCCGCTTCGCCCGCTGCTTCCTGGGTCAGGAACCACTTGAGATCCTCAAGCGAAGCTTCGCCCTCCAACCAGTCGAACAACGGGTCCCACTGGCCGGGACCGTGCGCCTTCAGCGCCTCGAACCAGGCGATGAAGTCTTCGGCGTCTTCGGGAACGGTGTCGACCAGCGGCGCGACATGATCGCGGAACGCCTCGACGAACTCGCCTTCAAGGCGCTTCATCCGGCGCTCTTCATCGACCGCCTCGCGCCAGTTCTGCGTCGGGGCGGCGGGCGCCAGCCGCTCATGGTTCCAGTGGGCCAGGCCCTTGTGCAGGGCTTCCGCGTCGGGAAATTGCGGGCTGAACGCGCCCAGGCGCGAAAGACGTTCTCCACCAAACACTTGATCACTCCGATAATGCTTCGGGGACGAAGGGCCGCTTCTTTCCCGATGACTGGCCACGCGGGGAGGCGTCGGCGAGGAGGCAAACGGCCAGGCCACGCCTCGCGTTCCTATGTCGAAGAGGCGACTTTCGCCGCGGCTAAGTCGCTGACTTCCGGATGTTTTGCGAAGGCGAACGCATGCTGGCCGTCGAGGCACCGGGTCAGCGCTTGGGCACGACGCTGATCTTGCCGCCGCGTTCCAGCGTGGCCAGCCGCACGTCCTCGACGTGCTCGAACGTCTCCATGCGCAGGCTTTCGTCCAGGTCGGAGCGGGCGATCTGATGGCGCTTCATCGCCGCTTCGTCGGCGACTCCGTTGCGCACCAGCACAACCGGTTCGCTCTTGACCCAACGGGCCAAGCCGTCCCACCGCAGGCTGGCCATCGCCAACACCCGGTGCAGGATCACGACCACCAGGGTCGCCGCCAGACCGCCGAAGAACGGCGCCTTGCCCGTCATGGTCCGGCTGAGGTTTGAGCCGATGATGATCGCCACGATGATGTCGAGCGGCGAGATCTGCGAAAAGGACCGGCGGCCGGCTATGCGAATGCAGACAATTCCGAAGGCGAACAGGATGACGGCGCGGGCGCAGAGCTGACTGATCGTGGCGTCGCCGGTGTCTGGACCGATCAGGGTTCGGATCATTTCCATCCTAGCGAAACGCCGACGCGGGGCGACGGTTCTAGCTCTCGGCGATCAGCCGCGCCGCCGCCTGGCCGTCATCGATCCCGAGCACGTGAAAGTCGACGCCGCGCAGGGCGTCATAGTTGATCCAGAACTGGGTGAGATGGGTCATGAAGTCCTCGCTCAGGTCATCGACCGAAGCGACCTTGGCGAACAGGTGGGAGACGGCCGCCACCGCCAGGAGACGATCGTTGCGCGCGGTCTCGCCGTCTTCCGTCTGCTCGGCCTTGATCACGCCGATCAGGCGCGCGGTCAGCAAGGTCCCGACCGGCGAGGGCTCGTCGTTGAGGACGAGGATGTCGAGCGGGTCGCCGTCCTGGCCCCGCGTCCCCGGCACGAAGCCGAAGTCGAGCGGAAAGCTCATGCCGTCCGGGAGCATGCGTTTCAGCTCGAACGCGCCGGTGGCCGGGTCGTAGGCCATCTTGCCCCGACCGCCTTTCGGCGTTTCGACGATAGCGCGGCAGGTGAGGGCCCCATGGTCCAAGCTAGGATCCAGGCGCGAGAGGTCGGTCATGGCGGCTCCTCCGGTTCAGCGGGCGGCGTGTCCCCGGTGACGGCAACGCACGGCGTTTCGCCCCGTTCGCGAACTCTTGCGCCGCAAGGGTGTTTTGACACTCGCCGGGTCCTCGAACTTGACGACAAGCCTGGCTGGAGAAGCTTGATGTCAGGACCCATCAGCCCGCCGCCCGTGGCCGGCGCCGGGAATCGCGATCTGCCCGCCTATGTCAGCAATGGCCTGATCGGGCTGCGGGTGCGCGCCCAGCCGCTGCGTCCCGGGATGGCGATCGTCAGCGGCTATGCCGGCGAGGATCCGGAGCGGCGGATCGAAGCCGCCGCGCCCGCGCCCTATCCGTTGGCGGGCGATCTGGCTGTCGACGGGGCATGGTTGTCGGACCTGCAGCACCAGGTGAGCGACCTGTGGCAAGCCTACGACTTCGCCTCGGGCGAACTGACCAGCCGGTTCGTGTTCGCCGTCGGCGAGCGGCGGGTGAGCTGCGAGGTCCTGACCTTCGCCAGCCGCGAGGATCCCACCCTGGTGTGCCAGGAGCTGACGCTGGAGGCGGACGGCGCCTGCGATCTCCAGCTTCGCGCCGGGATTTCGGCGACTGGGATCCTGGGGCGGGCGCTACGGTTCCTGCGCGACACGCCGGGCGAGGCCGGCGCGGCGGCCTGCGACGGCGTCCTGCTGTGGGAGTCGGCCGGCGCGCTTTGCCGGCTGGGCCTGGCCTATGTCACCGAACTCTCGGGCGGCGACAGCCGGCAGGCCGAGCCCGCCAGGCCGGCCTTGGACGCCGCGGGGCTGATCACCGCCTACGCCTTCCGCGCGCGGGCCGGCACGACCTATCGGCTGCGACAGATCACCAGCCTGGTGCCCAGCGCCATGCACAGCCGGCCCGACGAGCACGCCGGACGGCTGGCCGCCAAGGCCCGGCATGACGGTTTCGACGTCATCCGCCAGGAGAACCGCGCGGCCTGGGACGAGATCTGGAAGGGGCGGATCCGGCTGGTCGGGGCCGAGGACCGCTGGCAGGCCTTGGCCGACGCCGCCTTCTTCTATCTCAACAGCTCGGTCCACGCGTCGTCCTGCGCGTCGACCTCGATCTTCGGTTTGGCGACCTGGCACGACTATCACTACTATTACGGGCACGTGATGTGGGACATCGAGGCCTTCGCCGTCCCGGTGTTGACCCTGGTCCAGCCGCAAGCCGCCCAAGCCTTGCTCGACTACCGTTTTCGCAACCTCGAGACGGCGCGGACCAACGCCAGGCTGATGGGCCGATCGGGCGTGCAGTTTCCTTGGGAAAGTTCCCCTTCGGCGGGCGAGGAGGCCGCGCCCCTGCCGGGCACGGCGGCCTGGCATGAGGATCATATTTCGCTCGACGTCGCGCGGGCCTTCACCCTGTTCGCCGATGCGACGGGAAGGGCCGAGTTTCGACTGGAGAAGACCTGGCCCGTGCTGTCGGGCGTCGCCGAGTGGATCGTCTCGCGGGTCCACGAGACCGCCGACGGCTATGAGATCCGGGCGTCGATGGGCATCGCCGAGCGAGAGCAGCCGGTCGACAACGCCGCCTTCTCGAACATGGCGGCCGTCGTGGTGCTGAACGACGCCATTCGCCTCGGCGAGCGTCTAGGGCGCGCCGTCGATCCGCGTTGGCGGGCCATCGCCGAAGGCATGGTCCTGCCGCGGCGCGACAAGATCGTGGTCTCGCACGACGGTTATCGCAAGACCGAGGAGAAGGGCGCGACGCCCGATCCGCTGATGGGGATCTGGCCGTTCGGCTATCCGCTGGAGCCCGAGGCAGAACAGGCGACGCTGGCCTTCTATCTCGAACAGGCTGACGCCTATATCGGCAGTCCGATGCTGTCGGCGCTCTATGGCGCCTGGGCTGCGCGGACCGGGGACAGGGCTCTGTCGCTCAAGCTGCTCAAGGAAGGCTACGCCAAGTTCGAGACGGGCCGCTTCGCCCAGATCCTCGAATACCGTCCTGACCGGTTTCCCGAGCAGCCGCAGGCGGGGCCGTTCTTCGCCAATATGGGCGGGTTCCTGTCGAGCCTCCTGCTGGGCTTCCCGAGGCTGGAGCCTGGTGAGGACGCGCCGGAGTCTTGGGCCAAGGCGAGCGTCGTGCTTCCGGAGGGTTGGCGCGCCATCGAGATCGACCGCGTCTGGGTGCGCGACAAGCCCATGCGGCTGGTCGCGCGGCAGGGGGAGGCGGCTCGTCTGACCCCCGTCGAGTAGCCGCCGAGCATGATTTGATGGTCAACCGGGCGGCCCGCCGGCCCTTAGGCTTGGCCTTAGGAACGGGATGCCGGCTGGTTGGTTTGTCAGGCCGACTGGACGAGCGGCGTGGTCGGAGACCGCGCGTCGTCCTTGAACGCGATGGACAGAAGGAGGCCGCGTGATGATCGAAGATGTTCGCCCGCTCGCCGTCGTGACCGGCGCCTCGTCGGGCATCGGCTACGAACTGGCTCGCCTGGCCGCCGAGGACGGCTATGACCTAGTCATCGCCGCCGACGACCCGGCCATTGTCGAGGCCCAGGCGGCGCTCGAGCAGAATGGCGTGCGCGTGGACTCGCTGCAGGTGGATCTCTCGACCACCGAAGGCGTCGACCGGCTGCTGGACCTGGTGGGCGGTCGCTCCGTCGACGCCCTGATGGCCAACGCCGGCCGCGGCTTGGGTCACGGCTTCCTCGACCAGAACTGGGACGAGGCGCGGTTCGTGATCGACACCAACATCACCGGCACGGCCTATCTGATCCAGAAGGTGGCCCGCGACATGCGCGAGCGCGACCGGGGCAAGATCCTGATCACCGGCTCGATCGCCGGACTGATGCCGGGTTCGTTCCAAGCCGTCTACAACGGCACCAAGGCGTTCCTCGACAGCTTCGCCTGGGCCCTGCGCAATGAGTTGAAGGACACCAATGTGACGGTCAGTTGCCTGATGCCCGGGCCGACCGACACCGAGTTCTTCGAGCGGGCCGACATGATGGACACCAAGGTCGGCTCCGATCCCAAGAAGGCCGATCCCGCCGACGTCGCCAAGACCGGCTACCAGGCGATGCAGAAGGGCGAGGGCGACGTTGTCGCCGGCTTCAAGAACAAGCTGCAAGCGGCCATGGCGGCGGTCACGCCCCAGAGCGTCCTGGCCGAGCAGCACCGCAAGATGGCCGAGCCCGGGTCGGGCCAATGAACGATCCGGAAGACGACAAGGCTGAGCCGCGGCCGGTTGGCCTGGAAGTCCCGCCGCCCGCGGCGACGGATCCGACGCAAAAGACCGAGCACACCTCGGATCCCACGGCGGACGATCCGGGCAACGGCGCGGATTAGGCGGCTTCCGTCACCATGGGGTATGTCCGCATCGGGTGTTCAGGCTGGACCTACGACGACTGGCGCGGGCCCTTCTATCCCGAGACGCTCCGGCTGAAGGACCGCCTGGCGTTCTACGCCAGCCAGTTCGACACCACCGAGATCAACGGCAGCTTCTATCGCCTCCCGACCGAGACGGCGGTCGCCGGATGGGCGCAAACCGCGCCGGAGGGGTTCGTCTTCGCCTGGAAGGTCTCGCGCTACATCACCCACAACAAGAAGCTGAAGGACTGCGAGGACAGCGTCGACCTGGTGTTCGGCCGGATGGAGCCGCTGGGCGAGCACCGCGGCCCGGCCCTGGTGCAACTGCCGCCGACGCTCCGCCGCGACGACGAGCGGCTCAAGCGCTTCCTGTCCTGGCTGCCCAAGGGCGACCGCGTCACCGTCGAGTTTCGCCATGACAGCTGGTACGACGAGGCGATCTATTCGATCCTGCGCGACCATGGCGTGGCCTTCTGCGTCTCGGATCACCACGACGCGCCGTCGCCGTGGATCACGACCGCGGACTTCGCCTATGTCCGCGGCCATGGGCCCGGCGGCCGCTATCACGGCCGCTATTCGCAGGACGCCCTGAGGTCCTGGGCCGACTGGATCGAGGCGCAGCAAAGAGCCAAGCGAACCGTCTACAGCTACTTCGACAACGACATCAAAAGCGCCGCGCCCCAGGACGCGCAGATCTTGAAGGGCATGGTGGTCGAACGCTGAAGGTCGATCGCGCGATGGCGCGACGCGGCCTTGGTCCGCTCTAGAGGGCGGCGACCGGCTCCAGGGCGCGCACCGCCGCGATCACCGGGTCCGCTTCGGTCCGAACCAGCCAGTCGGGGCTGACATCGACGAAACGGACGACCCGGTCCTGGTCGATCACGATGACGGTCGGCTGCGGCAGTTCCCAGGTCTGCGTCCCGGTGGTGTCGCCGATGAAGCCGCCCTTGGCGCGCTGGGCGGCCTGGCTGGCGGCGTCGGCGGTGTAGAGAATCCCGAACCGTCGGCCCAGCCGATTGTCGGGATCGGAAGCGACCTTGAAGCTCAGATCATGGCGCGACCGGATCTCGCCAAGGCGTTCGGGGACCTGCGGGCTGACGGCGACCAGGGTCGCGCCCAGGGCCTTGAGCGCCGGCGCCAGGGTCTGGTCGTAGTGGGGCAGGGCGATGTTGCAGGCCGGGCAACCGGCGAAGCGAAAGAACACCAGCACCGCCGGGCCGGCGGCGGTCAGGGCCTGAAGCGTCAGGTCCCCGCCTTCGACGTCCCGCAGGGTGAACGGATCGACCCGGTCGCCGACCTTGATCCAGGCCGCGGGATCGGCGGTCTCGACCAGGGTCGCGCGCTGGTCGACATTGATCTTCAGAACGGCCGGATCCCAGGTCCGGACCCGTTCGGCGTGAAGGTCGGCCAGTTTCTGGCGGAGGCTGGGCTGGGTCACGGGTTATTCCTCAAAGCGACAGGGTTCGCAGGGCGCGCTCGTAGGCGATCAGGGGCGCGCCGGGTCGGATCGAGACCTCGGTGGCGGTGGCCAGGACAATGGTGTGACCGCCGGCGTCGATCGCCTGGTCGATCCGGCAGGACGCCGAGGTCAGGCCGGCGTGAAGCCTGGGCGCGTCGGATCTGGCCAAGTCCCAACGCAGGTCCGTGAAACGCTCATGGGCCTGGGACGACGACGCGAAGCGCAGCGCCTCGCCCTCGTCTTCCGCCGCCAGGATGCTGATCCCGCAGGCGCCCGCCGCCAGCAGGGCGTCGTGGCTGCCGGCTTCCTTGCGGACGCAGAACAGGAAACGGGGCGGTTCGACCGAAAGCCCGGTGATCGAGCTGACCAGCAGGCCGCGGGGAACAGCCCCGTCCCAGCACGAGACGATCGCCACGCCGCTGGCCAGCCGCGCCAGCGCGTCCTTGAACGCATCGGCGGCGACGGGCTGGGCTGCCGGGGGCTTTCCCGCCGGCTCGTCGGATGCGTAGGGCGGTTCCGCGCCGGCGGCGGCGCCGACCGGCCAGGCCGCGGGGGCGTAGGCGACGTCGCCCAGCCAACGCGGATCGGCGTCGAAGGCCATGGCCCTAGCTCGCCGCGGCGGCCGGATGGGCGTCGCGCTGGGCGACCCGTTCCCGAACCAGCGGGATCAGGTCGCGCCCGTAGGCGATCGCGTCGTCCAACGGATCGAAGCCGCGGATCAGGAAGGTCGAGACGCCCAGATCGTAATAGTCGAGCAGCGCCTCGGCCACCTGATCGGGCGTGCCGACCAGGCCGGTGGAATTGCCAGCCGCGCCGGTGACGGCGGCGACGCCGGTCCACAGGCGCTTGTCCAGGCGCGCGCCCTGGTTGGCGGCGTCCAGCAGCCGTTGCGAGCCGGCGTTCGCCGGCGCGTGGCCGGCGGTCGGCAGGCCGGCCTTTTCGCGCAGGGCCCGGGTCTGGGCGACGATGTCGTCGGCCTTGGCCCACGCGGCGTCCTCGGTCTCGGCGATCACCGGGCGCAGGGACAGCGAGAACTTCACCTGCCGGCCATGCTTGGCGGCGGCGTGGCGGACGCGGGCGATGGTCTCGGCGACCTGGGCCTGGGTCTCGCCCCACAGGGCGAAGATGTCGGCGTGCTTGCCCGCCACCGGGATGGCCGCGTCGGACGAGCCGCCGAAATAGATCGGGATATGCGGCTTCTGCAGCGGCTTCACCCCGCCGAACGCCTGGACGACGTTGTAGTAGTCGCCCTTGTAGTCGAACGGCTTTTCGCTGGTCCACTCCTGGCGGACGATGTCCAGATACTCGCTGGTGCGGGCGTAGCGCTCGTCCTTGGTCAGGTGGTCGCCGTCCTTGGCCAGCTCGTCGTCCGAACCGCCGGTGATGATGTGCACGGCCACGCGGCCGCCGGTGAACTGGTCCAGGGTGGCCAGCTGCCGGGCGGCGACGGTGGGGGCCGTGAAGCCCGGGCGATGGGCGATCATGAAGCCCAGCCGCTCGGTCACCGAGGCGGCGTGGGCCACCACCAGCTGGCTTTCCGGCGAGGTCGAGCCGAACGCGACCAGGGCGCGGTCGAAGCCGCCCTCGTCATGGACGCGCGCGACGCGCTCGACATAGTCACGGTCGATCACCGGGCCCTTGGCGGGGTGGATCTCGGACTGATGCTGGGTGCCGATAAAGCCGATGAATTCGACGGGCATGGAGGGCTCCAATCTGGATTTGACGACGAGTTTCAAGGATCAGCGCGCGCTAAAAAAGCGAGGCTTTCTCAAGGGTTTGATCAGGACGGCTCATCAAGCGGCCACGGGGTCTGACGCCTCCCGCCGCAGGGCGCGGCGGACGGCTGGCCGGGCCAGGGCGCGGGCGGCCTTGGCGCTCCAGGCCGGATAGGCGGCGGTGTCGATCCGGCGACGCTCGGCCCAGCGCCAGATCACCAGCGCGTAGGCGTCCACGGCGCTGAAGCCTTCGCCCAGCAACCAGGGTCCGGGGCCTTGGGCCAGGCGTTCGATGTCGGCGAGCGTGCGGTGGAAGCGGGCCTCGCCCGGCGTGGCGAGGGCGGCCTTGACGCCGTCGTCGTCGGCGAAGCGTTCGGGCCGGGCGATCTGCGAGAAGGCCACGTGCACGGTGCTGGCGAACCAGCTCATCACCTCGTAGGCGTGGGCCAGTTTCAGCGGGTCGGCCAGGGGCAGCAGCTCGCTGTGCGGATAGGCGTGGGCGAGATAGGTGAGGATCGCCAGCACCTCGGTCACCGGCTCGCCGTCCACCGCCAGGGTCGGCACCCGGCCGCGGGGATTGACCTTCAGATAGGCCGGCTGCCGCTGCTCGCCGGCCGCCAGGTCGATCCGCTGCACGTCATAGGCGACGCCCAGTTCCTCCAGGGCGATCAACGGCGCGAAGGCCGAGGAGCCGGGGGCGAAATAGAGTTTCAAGGACATCTCGGCCTCAGATCACGAAAAAGCCGTGCGAGCCGTCGCGGGCCAGCTGGTCGACCAAGCCGAACTCCCAGTCCAGATAGGCCTGCATGGCCTCGGCCGCGTTGTCCGTCCCCTCGTAGGGGCGCTTGTAGACGTCCTCCGGATCGGACGCGGCGCGGATCAGGCCGGTGTCCAGCCGGCGACCCGTCTCGGCCCAGGCCTGGGTGCCGCCGTCGAGCACACGGACGGGATGGTCGGAGATCTCCTCGACCTCGGCCGCCGCCAGCTGCGCCAACCGGCCGTCCGGAGAGGTCAGGACGATCGGCAGGCCTTCCGGAATGCGCTCGAACGCCTCGGCCAGGCGAGCGCGGATCGCGAACCAGGCGCCGGGCACGTGACCCTTGCGGTGGACGGGGCTGGGCGCCAGGTCCAGCACCACCACGGCCCCGTCGCCCAGCGCCACGGCGAGGTCCTCGGGGCTGATGGTTTCGACCGTGGGGATCGGCGGCGCGGCCGGTCTCCAGGCGCCCGTTTCCAACTCGCCGTCGAAGCCGCCGTCCAGCACGTAGACGTCCCAGCCCAGCTGGGCCAGCCACGAGGCGCTCATGTCGGCGCGCGGGCCCAGGTCGTCGGCCAGCACGATGCGGCCGCCGCGCACCGGGGCGAAGACGTCGGTCTCCTGCACCAGCTGGCCGCCGGGCGCGGAGCGGAACCCCGGAAGGTGACCCGCGGCGTATTCCTCGGGGGTGCGCACGTCGAAGCGGTACAGCGTGCGCTTGCGATCCTGGGCGAGGTCGGCCAGGCCGTCGGCGTCGATCCTCCGGACGCCAGCGCGGTAGGCCACATCCCGGGCCTTGGCGCGCGCCTCCTCCAGGGTCTGGTCCGAAACGGCCGGGAAACGGCGACTTTGGCCGTGCTCCAGCTGCTGCTGGGCCAGGGTCCAGCCGATCGTGCCGTTGCGCAGGGCGAAGACCGGATTGGGCACGCCGGCGTTCAGCAGCGACTGGGCGCCGATCAGGCTGCGGGTGCGGCCCGCGCAATTGACGATGATCGTGGTGGTCGGATCGGGCGCGAGCTCGCGGGCCCGCAGCACCAGTTCCGCGCCCGGCGTGCTGACGCCGCCGGGAATGTTCATGACGGCGTATTCCTCGAACCGGCGGGCGTCGAGGATCACCTGGTCGGCCCCCTGGTCGATCCGGGCCTGGACCTCCTGAGCGGGCAGGGACGGGGTGTGGCGTCGCGCCTCGACCAGTTCGCCGAACGCCTTGCTGTAGGAATTGACGTCCTGGAACAGCTCGTAGCCGGCGTCGATCCAGCCTTGCAGCCCGCCGGCCAGGGCGCGGATCTGGCTGTAACCCAGCGCCGCCAGGCGCTTGCCGGCCGGCGAGACCAGGCCCTCGCCATTGTCGTACAGCACGATCTTGGCGTCCTTGCGCGGGACCCGATCCAGGATCTCCAGCTCCAGCCGGCTGAGCGGCAGCTGCGAGGCGAACAGCGGGTGGGCGCGGGCGAACGGGTCTTCCTCACGCAGGTCCAGCAGGGCGATCTCGCGGCGGGCGATCCAGTCCTGGCGGACCTCGCGCGGTGTGACGGTGAGCAGGGTCATCAGCTGGCCTCGGCGAGCACGGGTTTGGAGCGGTCCCAGAGATTGGGCAGGGTGGCGTTGGCGTAGCCGGACACGAACCGCTTGGGGCGGCCGGCGGCGTCATAGGTCGACCGCTGCACGGCGCCGATATTGGCGCCGTAGACATGGATGCTGATCGAGACCCGGTCGTCGAAGGCGTTGGTCACCTGGTGCACGTCGCCGACCGTGGGCGAGACGGCTTCGACCTCGCCGCGCTCAAGACGGTGGACGGGCCCGACGGCGGCGAGGGCCTCGCCCCGTTTGGCGAACCGCTGCGACAGTTCGGCCCCGCGCAGCACGCCCACCAGCCCCCAGACGGTGTGGTCGTGGACCGGCGTCGCCTGGCCCGGTCCCCAAACGAAGCTGACCACGCTGAACCGCTCGCGGCTGTCGCAGTGCAGCAGGTACTGCTGATAGCGCGCCGGGTCGGGCTTGGCGTAGGCTTCGGGAAGCCAGTCGTCGCGGGCGATCAGCCCCGCCAGCAGCCGCCCGCCCTCGGCCAGGATCAGGTCCTCGTCGGCGGTCTGATCGACCAGGGTCCCAAGGGCGCCGACGAAGTCCGCGAGCCTGTGAAGGTTGGGGCGAAGTTCGGTCATCGGATCACAGCGCGTATTTCAGCGTGACCAGCCAGGTCCGCGGGTCGGGGAAGTTCTGGTAGAAGACGCCCGTGGACGGCGTGTAGGTGACGCTGACCGGCTTGTCGGACTCCAGCAGGTTTCGGCCCGACAACACCACGCTCCAGCGCGGATCCGGCGTCTGCCAGGTGACCACGCCGTTGAGGAAGGTCTGGTCCGGCGCCTCGTCCTGCGGACGCTGCAGGGCGTTGAAATAGGTCTTGGTCTGGTACTGGGCGTTCAGCCCGACCCGCACCTCGCCAGGCACATCGATCGGCAGGTCGTAGGTCACTGCCCCCGACAGGCTCCAGCGCGGCGAGTTCAGCAGGCGGTGGCCGTCGGCGTCGACGCCGATCCCGCCGGCGTTCTTGTACTTGTCGTAGACCGCGAACAGGTAGCCGACCGAGCCCTGCAGGCTCAGGCGCTCGGTGGCCCGCACGTCGGCCTCCAGTTCGACCCCGTAGGTGTGGGCCTTGCCAGCGTTCGACCGCACCGAATTGCCCGGATAGGCCGGGTCGCTGTAGCTGACCTGCAGGTCCTGGTAGTCGTTGTAGAACACCGCCAGGTTCAGCCGGGCGCGATGGTCGAACAGCTCGGTCTTCAGGCCGGTCTCGTAGGTGTCGACGTTTTCGGGCGCGAACGGCCGGGTGGCCAGGTCCAGCCGCGTGGCGCGGTTGTCGAAGCCGCCCGACTTGAAGCCCTTCGACCAGGTCACGTATTGCAGGACGTCCGGCGTCCACTGGAACTGGGCCGACAGCTTGGGTGTGACCGCCGAGAAGATCTTGTCCGCCTGGCCGGCGATCGACTGGCCGACCACCTGGCCGTTCAGGTTCAGCACCTTGTTGTCGAAGGTGAATTCCTTCTCCTCATTGGTCCAGCGCAGGCCGCCGGTGACGCTGAGCCGGTCGCTGAGCGCATAGCTGGCCTCGCCGAACAGGGCGTAGGCGTCGGTATTGGTGATGTTGTGGGCGCGGGCGAAGCCGTAGTTTCCGGGGGTCGCCACAGGGTCGGTCGGCAGGGCGTTGCGCCGGCTGTAGCCGTCGCGCTGAACGAAGAACCGCTCGTGCAGATAGAACAGGCCGCTGGTGAAGGTCAGCTTGCCGTAGTCGCCGTTCAGCTGGACTTCCTGGGTGACGTACTGATCGTTGTAGTGGATCAGGTTCTTCTGGATCAGCGCCGCCTCGCCGTCGTTGTCGTAGTTAACGGGGTTGAGGTTGAAGCCGCCGTACGAGGTGACCGACTTCAGTTTCAGATTGTCGTTCAGCTCGTACTGGACCCGCAGGGCGCCGCTGATCTGATCCAGGTCCTGGGTCGGCTCGACCTCTGACCAGGAGCGGTCGGTGCGATGCTCGCCGTTCGGCTGCCGGACCGGCACGTAGCTGCGGGTGTCGCTGCGGTCCTTCAGGGCGTTCAGGGTGAACAGCACGTCCCAGCGATCGGTCGGGGTCCAGCGCAATTTGGCGCGATAGGCGTCCAGGTCGATGCGGTTGACGTCGTGGTTCAGGGTCGGGTCGAAGGTGACGCCGTCGCGGCTGTGATGGATGTAGGACAGGCTGCCGGCCAGCTTGCCCTCGACCAGCGGACCCTCGATCAGGCCGCGCACGTCGACCGCGCCGTAGTTTCCGAGCCCGACCTCGGCCTTGGCCCGGAAGGCGTCGCCGGGGTCGCGGGTGATGATCCTCAGAGCGCCGGCGCTGGAATTTCGGCCGTACAGCGTGCCTTGCGGACCACGCAGCACCTCGACCCGCTCCAGGTCGTTGAACTCGACCATCGAGCCGATCTGGCGCGGGATGTAGACGTCGTCGACATAGACCGCCAGCACCGGCTCCTGGATCGGGTCGGCCTCGCCGACGCCGCGCAGGGCGTAGGTCTGGGTGGTGTGGCTGATCGTGACGCGGCTGATGCTGAAGTTGGGGATCTGGCCCGACAGGTCGCGGATGTTGTCGATCTTGCGGTCGGCCAGCACCTGCTGGCTGAAGGCCGAAATGGCGATGGCGGTCTTCTGCAGGTCGGTGGCCCGGCGCTCGGCGGTGACCACCACCTGCTCGACCGCCGGAGCGGCGTTGGTGTCGGCTTCGGGAGCGATCGGCGCCGCGGGCGTCGCGGCCTGGGCGGCGCTTGCGAGCGCCAGGGCTGATGTCCCAGAAATCCAGTATAACGAAATAGAGCGTAGCGACATCATTATCCCCATTCTTGTTATAGAGGATAAGCGTCGAATAGTGGCTCCGTCTCAATCCATATAAAATCTATAGGCTTAGAGGTTCGCTGATATCGGAAACTCAAATATGCTAGTTGAGTATTTCTAACCATCGGGAAGGGCGTTGTTCAGGCGGGTGTCCCACAGCGGCGCGACATCGACCTTGCCGGGAATGAGACCGGCGACGGCGAAGGTGTCGGCGACGCCTTGCTGCGAGGCGATGGCGGCGGGCGTGACCCGCGCCAGCTTCAGCGGCGCGCTGCGTTCCTGGAACTCGCGCAGATAGTCTTCGGCCGGCACGCCGGTGGCCGCGGCCCGGACCTTGGCCCAGCGTTCGCCGTCGGCGTTGATCCAGTCGATCACCTTGGCGTAGCGCCCCAGATAGTCGGCCAGGGCCTGGCGGCGGACGTCGTCGTCCAGCGCCTTGACCGACGCGGCGACCACATAGTTGCCCGACAGTATGCCCAAGGCCGTGCGCAGCACCCGCGCCCCGGCCCGGCGGGCCTGCTGGACGATGACGCCGTAGATGATCCAGGCGTCGATCGCGCCGCTGGAGAAGGCGGCCAGTCCGTCCTGCGGCGTCAGGGCCACGGGCTGGATGTCGGTCCATGTTAGCCCCGCCTCGTTCAGCAGGCGCAGCAGGATGTAGTGCGACGTCGTGGCCTTCACATAGCCGATCCGCTTGCCCTTCAGGTCGGCGAAGGCCTTGGCGGACGAGTTCTTCGGAACAAGGACGACCTGGTTGTTGACGTCGCCCTTCAGCACCGCGACCAGCCGCACCGCGTTGCCGGGTGCGCCGGCGATGAAGATCGGCGGGGTCTCGCTCATGCCGCCGACGTCCAGCGCCCCGGCGTTGATCGCCTCGGCGATCAGGTTGCCGCTGGCGAACTCCGAGCGGGCGATGTGGTAGGGCGTGTCGGCGACGCCGGCCTGCTGGAAGAACGCCTCGGGATTGCCGCGATAGGTGGCGGCGCGCAGGGTCAGGTCGCTAGGCGATCCAGCCTCGGCGGACTTGCGCGGCGAGCAGCCGGCCAGGGCCGAGAGACCGGCCAGCGAGACGCCGCCGGCCAGCAGGCCGCGACGCGAAGGAACGAGCAGGGCCATCAGTCGAACAGGTCCGGCTCTTCTTCGGTGACCACGTCCCAATAGGGCTGGAAGGCCCAGAAACCGCCGGCCTCGCTGCCGACCTGGCCGGCCGTGTGCTTGGCGACCTCGGCGGGCATCGGCTTGGTCGGGCCGGCGGCCTCGGCCAGCAGCTGGGTCTGGCAGGCGTTCTCCAGCGCCAGATAGCGCCAGACCGCGGCCTCGACCGACTGGCCGACGGTCAGGATGCCGTGGTTCTGCAGGATCACCGCCTTCCTCGACCCGAGGGCCCTGGCGATCTTCTGGCCCTCGCTGGCGTCCAGCACCACGCCGGAGAACTCCTCGAACAGGGCGTGATCGTCGTAGAAGGCCGCGGAGTCCTGGGTCAGGGGATCCAGCAGCCGGCCCAGGGCCGACCAGGCCTTGCCGTATAGCGAGTGAGAGTGGGCGGCGGCGACCACGTCGGGCCGCGCCTCGTGCAATTGGGAATGGATGGCGAAGGCGGCGCGGTTCAGCCGGGCCGGAACCTTGGCCGGCGGTTGGACGATGTCGCCCGCATGGCTGACCAGCATCAGGTCCGACACCTTGATGCGCGAGAAGTGCACGCCGAACGGATTGACCCAGAAGTGGTCGGTCAGTTCCGGATCGCGGGCGGTGATGTGGCCAGCCCCGCCCATGTCGAACCCGTAGCGGCCAAACAGCCGGTACGAGGCGGCCAGGCGTTGCTTGCGATAGAGCCGCTCCTGCTCGTGGGTCGGCTGGCGCGGCAGGTCGCGCGAACCGAACTCCGGGAGCACGGTCTCGATCTTGGCGGGATGGGGACCTTGCGCAGCAAAGGCCCGGGCGGGGCTGATGGCGGTCATCGGAGGTGTCCTTCAGTAGCCGCGCGACAGGTCGACGACGTCGGCCAGGGGCGCGCCGGACCGGAAGCGGGCGAGGTTCTCGGCGAAGCGGGTCGCCAGGTTGATGCGGGTGTCGGGGGTGTGGACCGAGGTGTGCGGCGACAGCCGAACCTTCGGGTGGCTGTAGAACGGATGGCCTTCGGTCAGCGGCTCGGGATGGGTGACGTCGAGGCTGGCGCGGGCCACGCGGCCGTCGTCCAGCGCTTCCAGCAGGGCCTCGTCGTCGATCAGGGCGCCGCGGGCGATGTTGATCAGGTGCAGGCCGGGCTTGGCGGCGGACAGGACCTCGCGGCCGATCAGGCGGTGGGTCTCGGGCGTGGCGGGGGCGGCCAGCACGACGTGGTCGCTGCGGGCGAACAGGGTCTTCAGATCGGCCACGCGCTCGACGCCGGGGGTGGGGATCGGCTTGTCGGAGCGGCGGGTGGCGACGACGTTCAGGCCCAGGGCCTGGGCGCGCGGGGCCAGGGCTTCGCCGATCGCGCCGAAGCCGACCAGGCCCAGGGTCGTGCCGGCGATCAGCTTCAGCGGCTGCGGCGCCCAGCGCTCGGCCTTGTCGATCCAGATGTCGGGCAGGCGCTTGGCGTCGGCCAGGATCGCCGCCAGGGCGAACTCGGCCAGGGCCACGGCAGACGAGCCGCGGGCCGAGGTCACCACCGGGCCGTCGAACAGCCAGTCGGGATAGAAGTCGATGCCAACGGAGACCAGCTGCACCCACTTCACGTCGTAGGGCCAGCCCCTCGGCGGCTCGGGCGGCAGCACGCCGCCGGCCTTGCGGAACGGCGCGGCGACCAGGACCTTGGCGTCGGCGGGCAGGGGCGCGGCCAGGCCCGGCGGCACGGCGATGATCTCGGCGTCGCCGACATGCTGAGCGAAGACGCTGTTGAACAGCTCGGGCAGTTGGCTGGCGACGACCAGGCGGCTCATCGGGCCGCCTCAAGCGCGGCGAAGGCCGCCTTGCCGGCGCTGGTCAGCACCACGTCGGCCTGCGGGGTGTGGACCCGGCCGCACAGCACGTCGCGGTGATGGCGTTCCAGCGGATTGTGACGGGTCAGGCCCGGATTGCCGGTGAGCTTCAGAGCCTTCTCGACGACGCTGATGGCGTTCTCGGTGACCAGGTGCTTGACCAGGCCGGCCTCGACGCCGCCGACCTCGCCCCGCGCGGCCGTGTCCAACAGGACGCGGTTGCTCAGCAGCAGGCCGTCGATATCGCCGACCGCCTCCTGGAAGCGGGGCAGGGTGGACAAGGCCGCGCCCAGATTGGCCGGCTTGCGGTCGGCCAGGAAGGCGACCAGCCAGTCGCGGGCGGCGCGGGCCACGGCGTCGTAGATTGCCGCCGTCAGCACCGCAGACCAGGCCGCGAAGCTGGCCGGATAGGGCGGCGGAGCGCCGACCGGCTGCGGGTCCAGGGCATGGTCCAGTGGGACGAGCACGTCGTCGAAGATCACGTCGTGGCTGGCGCTGGCGCGAAGACCCAGGTGATCCCAGGTTTCCTCGATGGTGATCCCTGGCGTATCGGCGCGGACCAGCCAGCCGCCAACCAGCGGCGCCGCGTCGTCCGAGCGGGCCCAGACCACCAACCAGGTCAGGGCGGTCGAGCCGGTGGAGTAGATCTTGCGGCCGCTGATCCGCCAGCCTTCGGGCGTGCGGCGGGCGACCGTGCCGGGCAGGCCGCCCCGGGCGGGAGTGCCGAGGTCGGGCTCGACCCGCAGGGCGTTGATCAGGGCGCCGTCGCGGATCGCCTCGCCGATCACTCGCTGCTTGAGATTCTCGGGCCAACCGGAGCGGCCCTCGACCGAGGCGTGGAACAGGTACTGCATGACCAGCACCAGCGCCGTGGCCGGCTCGCCCCGGGCGACGGCCGAGACCACCTTCAGGGCGGTGGGGAGGTCGGCCTCGAGCCCGCCCAAGCGCTTGGGGGCGGTCAGGGCCAGCAGGCCGGCCTCGCGCAAGGCGTCGAAATTGGCGGTCGGGAAGCTGGCCTCGCGGTCGTGCCGGGCGGCCGTGGCCGCGAAGGCGGCGGTCAGGGCGGGCAGGATTCCGTCCAGGTCGGGCAGGGCCGGCGCTTCGGCCAGCCTCAGGGCCGCGGCGGTCACAGCACGACCTCGCCGGTCGGGAAGGCGACCAGGGCTGGAGCCGGGGCCGGCTGCGGCGCGGCGGTCTCGACCCCAAGATGGGCCAGCAGCCGGCGGCGAACAGCGTGGAAGCGGGCGTCGGGCTGGCGCGGACGCTCCAGGGCGATCCGCTCCTCGACCGCGATCTTGCCCTTGTCGAGCACCAGCACTCGGTCGGCCAGGGCGATGGCCTCGTCGACGTCGTGGGTGACCAGCAGCACGGAGGGCCGATGCTCGCGCCACAGCGACAGCACCAGCTCGTGCATCTTCAACCGCGTCAGGGCGTCCAGCGCCGCGAACGGTTCGTCCAGCAGCAGCAGGGCCGGTTCGCGAACCAGGGCGCGGGCGAGCGCCGTGCGCTGTGCTTCGCCGCCGGAAAGGGTGGCGGGCCAGGCGTCGAGCCGATGGCCCAGGCCCACCTCCCTGAGCGCCGCCTCGGCGCGGGGACGGACATCGTCGCCCTTGAGCCCCAGCGCCACGTTGCGCCAGACCTTCTTCCACGGCAGCAGGCGGGCGTCCTGGAACACCACGGCCCGGGCGTCCGGCGTGGTGACGTCCTGGCCCGCGGCGGAGTCCAGGCCGGCCAGGGTGCGCAGCAGGGTGGTCTTGCCGGAGCCGCTGGCGCCCAGCAGGGCGACGAACTCGCCAGGCGCGATGGTCAGGTCCAGCCCGTCGATCACCACGTTGTCGCCGAACCGGCGGGTGAAGCCGCGCAGCTGGACGGTCGGGGTTTCGGGCGCGGCGGGGGCCGGAACGGCGCGGATGCGGGGCTGGGCCATGGTCATTGCTCCACGAGGCTGGGGCGCCACGCCAGCGCCTTGCGCTCCAGCGTGCGGACGAGGGCGTCGGCGGCGAGGCCGAGCAGGGCGTAGACGAGCAGGCAGACGACGATGATGTCGGTGCGCATGAAGTCGCGGGCGTTGTTGATCAGGTGGCCCAGGCCGGCCTGGGCGTTGATCTGCTCGGCGATCACCAGCATCACCACGCTGATGCTCAGCGAATAGCGCAGGCCCACGAAGAACGAGGGCAGGGCGCCGGGCAGGATGACGTTGGCGATCAGGTCTCGGCCGTTCAGGCCGAAGCTGCGGGCCGCCTCGACCAGGCGCACGTCCACGCCGCGGATGCCGGCGAACAGGTTCAGGTACAGCGGGAAGACCGCCGCCGTGGCGATCAGGGCGATCTTGGGGACCTCGCCGATGCCGAACCAGACGATGAACAGCGGCGTCAAGGCCACCACCGGCAGGGTCCGCTTGATCTGCATCAGCGGGTCGACCAGCGTCTCGCCCCACCGCGAAAGGCCCGAAATCAGGCCTAGGGCGACGGCGACGATCAGCGCCAGTCCCAGGCCCGCGCCGGCCCGCCCTAGCGACACCGCCAGGTTGGCCGGCAGTTCGCCCGAAACGGTCATCGCCCAGAAGGTTTCGGCCACCGTGGACGGCGCGGCGAGGATCCGCGCAGGGATCGCGCCCGCTCGGGAGCCGGCCTCCCAGAGCAGCAGCAGGATCGTCGGCGACAGCCAACGGGCGTTGGAGAGTCTGGGCCAGCGCCATGGCTGTGCTTGAGAATTTCTAAGGGTGACCGCCAAAGACATGGGGGTGAAGCGTCCCGAGAACCGTTGTGGCGCAAGCGCCTTTGTTCCACAGAGAAAGGCGTTGAAACCCCACCGGATCAATAGACTTATCCTCAGGGGTCATATCAGAGTTTCTCATAGGGGCTGCCCATGGCCACCAATTTGCCGACCGAACTGCTGCGAAGCTTCGTGGCCATCGTCGACTCCGGGTCGATGCTGAAGGCCACCGAGCGGGTCTTCGTGACCCAGTCGGCCCTGAGCCTGCAGATGAAACGCCTGGAGGAGACGGTGCTGACCCCGCTGTTCCATCGCGATGGTCGCCGTCTGACCCTGACGCCGGCGGGGCACGCCCTGCTGGGTCATGCCCGCGAGATCCTGGCGCTGAACGATCGGGCGGTCGTAGCCTTGACCGGCGACGCCCTGGTCGGGCCGGTGCGGGTGGGCCTGGTGCAGGACTTCGCCGAGACCCTGCTGTCGGGGGTTCTGGCCCGCTTCAGCCAACTCAATCCCGACGTCCAGCTGGAGGTCCGGGTGGCCGGATCGCCCGAGCTGCTGGAGTTGCTGAACGGCGACCGGCTGGACGTGGTTCTGTGCATGGGCGCGGCGGATGATCCGCACGCGGCGCGCGTGGCGCCGATGGTCTGGCATGGCGAGGCCGGGCTGGCCGACCTGCCTGTCCTGCCCCTGGCCATCCTGGCGCCGCCCTGCCGGTTCCGCGACGCGGCCTTGGCCTCGCTGGAGCGCGAGGGACGCGCGTTCCGGGTCGCCTTGGAGACGCCCAGCCTGTCGGCGCTGCGCGCGGCGGTCGAGGCCGGCCTGGCCGTCACCTGCCGCACCGCCCTGTTTCGACCAGGCGTGGAGCCGGTGGCGGCGGGGCTGCCGGCTGTCCCGCAGGTGGCCTATGTCCGCCGAACGGGGACGGCGCCGCATCCTTCGATCGCCAAGCTCTCGGAGCTGATGCACCAGGCGGCGCTAGAGCTCTGACAGCGCCTCGAGCACGGCGGTCGCCACCTGGGCCGCCTGGACGCGGATGTCCGGCACGGCGTTGATCTCCCAAAGGGCGCCGCGGGTGACCGGTCCGACCGCGAACAGCGTGGGATGGGCCCGGCCGTCGGCGCGGACCACGCGATGGTCGGCGTCGATATCCAGCCCCAGCCGCAGCGGATCGGCGCGGATCAGGCCCCGGCTGGCCAGGGTGGCGATCAGCGGTTCGGTGGACCGCTCGATGTCCGTCGAGGGGCCCGTGCAGTTGACCACGAGGTCGGCTTCCAGGCGCCAGGTGTCGGTTTCGCCCCGCGGTCGCCAGACCACCCCGACGCCGCCGCCCTCGAGCAAACCGATCCGGTCGAGCTTGCCGGCCAACACGCGAAGGCGGCCGTCGGCTCGCATCCGCTCCAGTCGCGCGGCGACCTCCGGCGAGAGCCGGTGGCGGTGAACGTCCCAGAAGGCTCGGGCGTGGCGCAGGAAGGCGGCGCGCTGCTTCAGGCTCCAGCCGCGCCACAGCGCCTGGGTCGCCGGGCGCAGGGCGTCGATGGCCGTCCGCCAGCCCTCGCGCGCCGCCGCCGCGCGCAGCCAGGTCAAGCCCTCCACCGGCGACAAGGAGGGCGCGGGCGGGGGCGGCGCGCGAGGGCTGGCGGACGGCCATCGACGC